>Ga0126342_10000117_pt1 | contig 55769 bp, 40 predicted proteins | sample Cyp1metagenome_FD_92528 | JGI IMG/M metagenome (GOLD analysis project Ga0126342, IMG submission 92528) | Coral microbial communities from Lord Howe Island, Old Settlement Bay, Australia - Cyphastrea 1 metagenome | ecosystem: Host-associated > Invertebrates > Cnidaria > Coral ...
ACAAAAATCTTACATATATTCTGACATGCTATTTCTTAAATTTTAATGTGGAGTACCACCACCCACCACCAACTGATATATATATATATATTCTGACATTTTTACTTCTTGATTATTTTATGTAGTTTAAGCAGTTATTCTTCTTAGGGTACACATGGAACATCTAAATTCAATTTTGAATTGCATGTGATTCATTCTATTCTTCGTAGCAAGGAATGTCTTAGTCAGTGGCAACACTTGATAAACTGTCCCAGTGGAAAGTATTTTGGGATGGCAACCGGCTGAGTAAAGATGTGGTACCTTTGTGTTTTTAAGAGGAAATCTTGTTTTTATTCAAACGTTTTATTGGATTATACTAGATTTTCTGTGAATCCTTTTCGAAAAATTTATTTTGTCAAATGCCAGTAGCACTGAGACTGGTATTTGCTTTGTTTCCTGACTGCAACATTGCTGCTCCTATAAGCTTTTCTTTTGGTGAAGAGCCTTTAACTTATACTCATCATAATCCATGAAGAACCTACATCCGTCGTAATCCATCTCCCATTTCTGCTTGATAGCCTTATACCGACCACCCATCATACTATCCTTTTCTTCAAACTCCCCATGCCACTAAACCTCCCCGGTTCACTAAAGTTCTTTATATATATATACACATGGTACATTGCCCTGCACAACGGGTTGATTCATCGAACGTGGGTTAATGTGGGTCCAAACACAGTACTAAAACGTCCAGTAGTTGATCATGATTGATCGCATTGAAATTGCCTTGGTTTGTGGGGGGGTAAACCCCTAATTCTGGACACGCCCACGTCATGATCATCATGTAGGCTACATCTCATCAATGATACCCGCATAATTTTTCGTTTGTGATGTTTTTGTTTCCCCAAGATTTTTTTTTGGTATATTGATGCTGTTGATTTGTTCACAATGCATATTTGAAACCCAGTACCAAACTTGTTTTCGAGGTTTTGACCTTAAAATGAGGCTTAACCATCCAAAACTGGAACACACAGAGATATCAGAATATATAAAAATAATGATAAACATAATATTGATAGTAATAATTGTATTAATAATGATAGTAGTATTAATGAAATTATAACAATAAAACTTTAACAATAATAATAATAATATATGTGTATGTTTGTTTTTGTTATATATTACATGTTTGATTTTTGGATGTTATTTATTATGTATTACTTTTTCATATTATATATATATATTTAGTATTCTCACATACACAATGTGGAGCCCGATAGTTCGCAATTTTGGTTTGACACGATTTATGATGTTTTATGGTATTTATAACTAGTTGGTTAGATTGGATTACAAACCCCAACCCCAATTATGTTCGCTACGCCCCACAGGTACTACTCCATTATATACACTTTCAACGTGTTTATTTAGGGTTCATGCGGGGATTCTTTAAGGTTCATTTACGGTCCAGTTTTTTTTTAAGGGTTGTTTTTTAATTTTTAAGGGTGTGTTTTAGGGATTCTTTACGGCTTATGTAGGTCGTGTGCAAGAAGTGGCAAACACCAGTTTTGGAGGATAGCAGATTCACCGCAGAGGGTTCACAACTATGTCTCTCGGTCAGGTGGCCTAGAGCCATCTTGTTAATAGACCTTCAACTACAACGAAACCACAAAGCACTGTAAGCGTCACCAAACATGTGGGTTCTGCCAATCATCCCGAATAAACCTTGGGGCATAGCACAAAGTGTTGGCCGTACACTATATATATTATATATATATATATATATATATATATATATATCAGACTTATAAATAAATAACTCAATAAATAAATCAATGCCTAAATCATTAAAGATTTAAAAAAAAAACTATTACCCAACAAATAAGTTTACAACATATCATACACCGTCCCACTATGGTTGTGCCTTCTCACGGTCCAGGGAGATCGTGGAGAGCGTCCCGCATGGGACGATCGTTTCTATGTGGTTCAGGTGGGGAAATGGCGGTTGAAACCAAGAGAAATGGTCCAAACATCTGGGGAAATTTGATCACGACTTGATCACTGTTCTCATGGAAGCCTGGAATCATGGTGAATTAATAAGGGAAATCATCCCCAGCCATGGCCGAACTATTCAAGTTAGTGAAATATGATAATTTACCCAGAAACATGGTGGATTTAAGCATGAATTGATACCCCAAAAAGTTGTTTTTTTGGCAAAAGCTGGGAGATGAAAGGGATGAACGATCGATGAACTATACATTGTATATCCGATTGAATTCCTGGTTGGTGGTTTGGAACATTTGTTTTTTTCCTATATATTGGGAATAATTATCCCAACTGACGAACTCATATTTTTCAGAGGGGTTGAAACCACCAACCAGATGAGTAATAGGGGATTCACCAATGAAGTATGGAAAAGTGAGGGTTTAACCTGCAACCATGAAGAAATGTTAGGTATATTACATGTAGATAAATGTATATAGGGGGATAATACCTCCTTCTAAATGAATTTGTTATCATGTGTTTGAATGGCCCGGAACCACCTTGAATTGGAACTCCCATTCTGTACCCAAAAAAATCACCTATGAATGTAAAGAATGTACATTGAAAATCTATGGATTGCCCATTGTTAGATCTGCTTATTTGTTTCCATATTGTTGGTATTTGTTTTTAACAAACATGTGTTCTATTGTTTTAATTATTGGTTATTGTTCATATGTTAGTTCAGTGATTAATCAGTATTTCTACTGTATATCAAGAAAAGTCATTGGTCAATTCAGCATATTCAACCATTTAAAATCACTTTTTACCACATTTTCGAACAAAGTTGCCTGGTTCCCATCCCTTTCCCACGGTTCATCGCATTTTTTCGAAGCTCCAGGCCCCCAAGCCGCGCAGAAGATCCGGTTTGGAGGCGGTGGCTGTGGTGTTGGTGGGGCCTCAATGTTTGACTTCCACTTTTGAAATTTGCAATTTACAACTACATTATTTTTTGCCTTGTCTTCAAGAAAGAAATGGCCCATCTTGCTGTAGCCTAAGTAGCGCCATGCGCAGTTTGCTCGAGAGTGCAAGCCAAGTGGCCAAGTGGTGAAGTGGCTTTAGTTCCTCATTGAGTAGGGTTGCCCACCCATAGATGGCATGCAACCATAGTCACCGGCCGACAAGCTGGCTTGGTTGACGTGATGGCTCGGGCTCGGGTATACTTTGATGGTACCCACATGGTCATGGCTCGCTTTGAAATGGGGTATCAACTAGCTCACTGTTATTTTTCTTGCACTAAAGCCATTTTAAATGGTTGGAGGTCAACAATTTTAAGGCAAATCCTGGCACATCACATACAGCGACATGTTTTTTTCCGGGTACCTTTTTTTCCGGGTGGGCTGGACAGGAGGAGCACCTTGCAAAGGACGAGGTCCGGCTGGGAGAGATTTGGCAGAGGGTTTACAGGGCCAAATTATGGCCCCAAGGGGATTCTAATTACTGCAACTACCTGAGGTTATAAGCCAGCCAGTTATAAATGTTTAGGGCTATAACTGCTATAACTGTAGAGATTCTTGTTGTTTTCCAGCATGAACTCCGTAAAGTGTCACCGTTTCTTGGATAATTTTGCAAAAAAACACTCCCAGCCACATCTTGATTTGTTTTCTGCGTGCTTTTCAACATACGCATCACGCAGCCAGATACAGAATATATTTCTCAACAGTGCCTGAACCATGTTGCAAGGTGGTCACATTCATCTCTGGAATCGCTGATTGTTTTTGGTTTTTCTGTTTCATCTTCTTAATCCCAAAGTGGTAGACCAACTTTTTTGAGTATTTTGTTTAATACTCTTAATGGTGTTTAAAACAAACTAAGGATGGCGTGGTTTGTGATTGGGTTTACCACATAAAAATGTAGCTGGGATGACAATACCCAAAGTATACTTATTTCCCAAATTATCCTGGGATACTAAAAAAAGAACTCATGACTGGGTTGACCAATTCCATACGAGGCTTTTCATGTCTCTCTGGGACCGTGGACAGCACTGCAAAAAGGTGCCAGAGAAGAAAGGCAAAAAAAGGCCCGGGGTCCAAAAAAAAGTGGCGCCCCGGACCTACGAAAGGTAAGGCGAGCATTTTGGTTGGATGGTTTTATGAGAACCCAAGGGATCCTTGGTGAATTCGATGTGAAATACATCCGGGAGGATTTTTTTGGTTCGGTTCATCCCCGGTAGAGTTGCGGCACCCGCCGAAAGGCAACGGGGTTCGAGGGCAGAAATCATCTTCCATCATAACTTGATTCAATGGATATCATACCACTTCACATCACAGTTTTCCATTGCTATATTGAATTACCAGAAGGAAACCTGTGGTGAACAATCTCAGCAAAATAATATATTCCAAAGAACAAAACATAACACATCATAGAAACATATATATTATGATATGTTTTAATGGTAATACATATATATATATAAATGTATATCATCATTATTATATTATTATTTTTGTCATCATCATTATTATTAATTATTATTATTATTATATATATATATATATGAATGGGCCATGCAAAGTGGGACCTTTGCCATCTTAAACCAGGACTTTAAGTGTTTCGGCTCAAGAAGAGGACACCCACCGGTAAACATCAACAAATTTATATAATCCCATTGGTTGACATTGCCCACCAGAAGAGAGGATCAAACATGATATTACATCAGGTTGACAACACCATGGGGAAATAACACCCATCAGAAAGTAAATCTGGCAGCCAACCGACCTCACCAGCCATGTCCATGCTTGTGGATAGCAGCACCAGTTCTGAATCTTCGTATGGTGATTCTGAAGGTTGCTTGGCAGAAGTTTTCATAGTTTAATGGTGGATGCTGTATGTTGAGCAAATAATTCCACGCTGGCCTATCCCCAAGGATCGGAATCTGAAGATAACTCTCACAGTGACATGGTGACCGTTTCAGACTCCGAGAATGGGACACCTCGTGAGTCTGAAGATTCGTCTAGTGATTCTGGAAGCTGGTCACAGATGATCCAACCATTGACTCGAGCCCGCAAAGGTATGACACTTAGAACTTGCATAGTGGATCTTCTGAAGTTTTCTTCTTATTCAGACCTCATAGTTTGGGGTTCCTTGTTTTTTCTTATCCAACCCTGTCAGCATAGCTTTTTTTGCTTTCACTCGCTGTCAGCTGCTTAGGAAAGTGAACCGCCGTCCAGATAACCCCAAGCTGACAGAAACTCAAACGAGTTATCTTCACGGTGGTTGGGGTCGCGAGATGGCTAGAAGAGCAGGCCATTTGTGGAATAAAAATGTTATGAAATTGAAAAGTGAATTGATCATTCTCACATCACGGGTGCAATCCCTGTAGGCATGACAGACTTCTTTGACAAACTCCAAGTTGGACCACAGCTGGTTTCAGATTGCTCCGGCTGTGAGGGATTTTGGTACGCTCTCAAGGAGCTCTTTCCACACAATAGTCGTCTGATCAGTTCGCAAATTGGCATTGGCAACACAATGCATTTTTCTTTTTGGGAATGCCTGATTTTTTCATGTTGTGTTACAATTTTCTAATTTTAACATCATAATCAGTTTTATTTTAAGCCGATCTATCCCAGGTGCGATTGTGCTGTTGCTCCCCTCAAGTTCAATCTTTCGAACCTGGAACCACTGAAGAACCATGGTTTAATATTCATCAACTTTTTATGCATGTTTCTAAGTTTTTCTATGGATCTTTTTTATGATATTTCACTAGTCATTACGATTCCGGGGGTGCTATACAAACTTAGGCTGTTTCAGAATGTAGCGGGCAGAGATTTGTTCGACGTGGCACAGCTGTCGAACACATATGCAGCTGGGTTTCCCTGTCAGCCGCAACTTGGCCTAAAGTGCAAGGCATGCGTTCATCCCTTCTATTTTTGTGTATGTTATTCAATGATGGGGAAACATGAGGTATATCATCATTGTATGTTTATGTACACCATTTCATAATATTTTTTGATTAATAACATAATAGTTTTTGAGCAGAAAACTTGCTTTCATCTAAGGTTTAGTGTACTGCACAACGATAGTGAGCTCCTTGGTGATCCCAGAGCAAAAGTCCTCTTCTGGGTCTTGGCTGCTATAGCAACAACTGGTCCAGCTCTAGCGCTGCTAGAGAACGTGGTGGGAATCTTGCGCGTATGGAAGAAGGTGGCTTGCCTTCACTATTGGAGAGTTTCTGGTTTCCACAACATTTTTTGTTATATGTTCTAAACTAACTGTTATACCAAAAGAACCCATGTATCACTGTCACACAATGCTTTAATTTTGCAAAACAGGTGTGGAAAGCACTTAAGAAATTGGAAAAATACGAGTACCTGGTGGCCAAAATATTGATAGATCCCTTGCTGCTGGGAGATGCAAGCAAGAGACGTCGGGTGTACATCATCATCGTGCATCGGTCAGTGCTCCGTCCTGAGATTGCCACCCATGCAAAGCTGGAAAAAGTTTTGAATGAGACCCTGGGACGCATGGAGCTTCCTGGGCAAGCTCCTCCAGATCCGTCCCTTGAAATGGCTGGGTATGTTTTTCATTTTTTGAAGCCTCCAAGTTCTAATCCTCAAAGATCCAATTTTCATTTCCAGTGTGAATTTATTTCATGATTGAGGTCTCATCTCATGTTTCCTGATGACCATCCAGAAGTCCAGCGCAATGCCCAAGAAAGGATGAAGCGGGCCAAGGCTTCAGGAAAGGAGATTTGGGATTTGGTTTCAAAGTGACTTGGCATTGTCAAATAAACATGACTTTTCAATTTTATCATAGTATCTATTTCGCATGTCCAAGCAACCCATTGTCTTTTCAACATGATCATGAAGTTTACACCATTTTAAACCCACTGTTTGAGCAAAGCATCAGGCCATCATCGAAATCGCGACCTCGCTGGCCGCATCAGCATTGGAAACTCATGAAAAAGTTGAAGATGGATCCCCGAAAAGTTGCTGCACTGGTTGATGTTGGTTTCTTTGACAATGTGAAATGCTTACGCCAGCGACATGCAACCTGGCTAATTATTGTTCAACATTGTTCGCTGACCCTGGTGTCATGTATGTGCCTTACTGCCAAGTCACCAGCTAAGGCTCTAAGCATATTCCACATTCGAGGAAGGAAGCGTGGATTCACAAACCTTAGCCAAAGTGTTGACAGAATGGGCTACACCCAGCATGTGCCGTGCATCACGCCCAGTGGTTGCTGGTCTATCCTGTTCAAGTTTTAGATGTTTTATTCCAATGAAATTGAGGGGCATAACATAACCATGACATCATCATATCATACTGTTTGCCTGATTGTTTCAGCCCAGGTGAGTTCTATCACATGGGAAGGCGCCGATATCTGACAGGCAGGACATGTCTAAACCTCCCCTGGGTTCAAAACGTGTTGTAGCATTTTAAAGATCATCTGTGTTTGATTGTTGAAGGGTTGTTGGGGCAGCTTTTGCCCACTAGATGCTGTTCCCTGATGTTCCCTGCAGCTGTGGAGAAACTGCTCTTTCAGACCTTCCCACTTGGAACCCTGAATCTCAGCAAACTCACAGACCGCGATCCTTAGCCTTACAGTTACATTTTTAAAACCCTTCTAGCTGTTTCCCAGAAAAAAAATCTGAATCTCGTCCACAATATTTTCAAAAAATATACCACCATTGTAAGGGAGTGATCAAGGCAACCAGCCACAACCCCGAGGAAATTGAGTCCCTTGCTGGAAATGCTGTCAACTGCCGAGCAGCTGCAGCTGCCTGGATTTGCGCATTCTCTTCCATCTCTGCACCTTTGTGGGACAGACATGCCCTCACTGCTGGTGACCGCTGAGAGATGCTGCGGGTTGGAAAGTTGCGGTCTTTTGCTGACCCTAAGCAGCTAAGTCAGTTTGGGATCTTTTGATTTAGTGTTCATGTCCCTTGCAGCAAATTTGCTCAATATTATTAATGGGTTACCATGAGTTTCCACCAAACACAATGTAAACTATCAATGAGTTCTTAACTAGCTGTAATGAACTTCAATCAAGAAGACTTCAACATGCCGAGTTCTCACATGTTCCCAATGACTTCTCACTGGGGTTAGAATGACAGGTAATGAACAAAGTACACATCAAAACCAGTGGTGGAAAAAAATTGCATGCTTACCCATGGACAGCAACCCTGATAATATCTGCAGCCTGGCAGCCATGAAGCGTGTGATCTTGGCATCTTCATCAGCTTCTTCAGATGCTGGCAGCGAGGATAGCAGTGAAGAATCTAGCAGCAGCACCTGCAGCGAGGAACCAGCTCCAATGATGCCATCTGTCCGGAACCTTTCATGGAATCAACTTCAATCTTTGGAGGTTGACCGAGGCTTGGTTGCCAATTTATCACCTTTTTCAAATCTTACAGTAACATTTTAAAGTTGGGGAGGATGGAGCCTCACTGGTTTAACTCCCCTTACCAAGCCTGACCCTAGGTAAGGATGATAGAGATGAAACAATCTACCAGCAACGTGGTAAAGACCCTGAGAGAATATCGATGGCGCTCAAGAAGCCATGTTGCAAAGGACACTGCAAAAGAAATGTGACTTTGAAAATGGTCACTGCCATGTGCGTGGCCTTCTGGTCTTTATCCAAAGCAGGCCAGGATGGCATGTTGCTCATCTGTAGTTTATGGGATAATATTTTTTGGGGGGGGTTGAATCAGCATATCCTGGCCATACTGACCCTTACTTACCCATCCCTAGGTTGTGGAGCATGCAAAACGCCAATGGTTCCATAGCAGAAGAGGACGAGGATGACAGTGATGGCAGCAACACAGATTCCGGTGATGATGCTAGCGAGTCTGCATCAACATCATCTGATGTTCCAATACGTGGAAAGGCAAAGTGGTTCATGCAAGGCTACTTTGTCTTTGATCATTTCATTGGTTTTCACCATTTTCATTTACTTTGTAATTCGACATAAACCCTTAAATGTTTTTTGGTTTGACCTCAGGTGTGCATGTTTGCAGAGATGCATTCCTACAGCTGATGGGGATTGGCCGCTCGCGCTTAATACGCACCAAACAAGCTTTTCGAGGCCAAGATCTTCGACCTGTTGGATTCCTGATTTAAATTTTAATTTTGATTTTGAACCTCAAGGTTTCGACCTCATTCTTAGACCTTGAGTTGGATACAGGTTCATCCCAACTCAGGACGTGCTTGCCATGCAGCTCCAGCTGCAGCGTCAGTTCTTGCTTTTCTGGAAAAAACATATTGGGGAATCGCTGAAACCCTACCTCATGAGCATCTTGGTCTGAAAATAACAAGTGTGGTGAAGAGTGAAGACTTTGGGGTCCTGATCAGTAGCCTATTTCTATGGGCTAGGGACTAGCCATGATTAGCCTATTGCTTTTTTGTGGGGGTTACCTTTTAAACATCAAGGATGCACTTCAATCCAAAAGAACAATTGGCGTCAACACATGAAGGCCGTCGCAAGTTGGTCGAGGCTCTCATGAGCAATTCTTTGGGAGCCAGCATGGGGGTTGGGAGAGTTGATCCTGCTGAACTTCCTAGAAGGTACCTTGCACCAGGGATACTTGATAGCTTTTAGATACACCTTTGATTTTTTGTCTGCTTGCCCTAACCAATTTCTGTAATTATCACCTGCCAATCCTGGTGATGGTGAGGACTTACTCGGACCTTTATAGGCTGTATCAAGCTGAAGCCTTCGCTCACGGACGGCCAGCAGCAAGTGCCTCAACCTTTTTCCGTACACTGAGGAGCTCTCAATGGCGTCAGAAAATAAAATTTAGACATGCTTCCAACCATGCTCAATGTGCAACTTGTCACCGATTGAAATCTGGTATCAAGCATGCCAAGACATTACAGAGGCACGCGAAGTACGCAGATCAGTATATGAGGCACTTATCTGGTGTCTTCGCCGACAGGCAGCTCTACAACCAGTACAAGTGGAGAGCCATCCATCAGCGTGACATACTATGCCTCATCGTGGATAGCATGGACCATAGCAAATTCAGACTACCAAGATTTCCTCAAGGGCGTTGCCCTAAGTCACTTGAGACAAGGAAACGTCCGGAACTGGGATTGACTTGCTGTATATGCCACGGGCATGGGGTGTACGTTTACATCACTGATGAGGATGCCTCAACTGGAAGTGACTGGTCTATTGAAGTCTTGTCCATATCCCTCAACCAGGTTTTCGCACAGGCCCAACGGAATAACCAGCCATGGCCTTCTCACCTTCGACTTTGGACAGACAATACCCCCAAGGATTGTCGTGGTGTCTATCAGCCATTGTTTTCAAATATTTTTTTCAAGTATTGGTGATCACCCAAAGTAATAAAGTAAACCCACTGCCCTGCAAAGCACCTGACCATCATCATGGTGCTGACTGCCCTGCAGGAGTACCGCAACTCCATCCTAGGCCGCTTTTGCTGCCATTTGACAACCACCCGGGCATTTGCAAGTGTGGCCCACGACCATATGGTCGTGGGCCACACACATGAAGACATAGGCACCTTGATCCATAGTAATCAATATTTTTTAATTTGTTATTTTGTGGAACCCTCAAAAGTTGCTTGGGTTTGATGCCTGGTACTATGAATCAGCCTAGATGCCTTCTTTGGCATGATTGCAAAGCTCATTCGTCAAGGGGATGAAAATATGCAGCTTGATGGCAAGGGTTTAAAATGTCTGATGTCCAGGATGTTTTCAAAATTTCATGTGTTGAAAGTCCTGATTGTTTTCAAAATTCCGTGTGTTGAGCTAGGCAAACTCCAGAAGATATGGTGGCGTCTTAACCTTAGTTGGCTGCCATTTCATGTTCAATGTCTAAAAAATGATGACTTTTGAAGCCTTACCCAACCGTTGACGTTGGTCTGTTACACCTCGGTTGAGGTGGCTGAATGATCGATTGCAGGCAAGCTTCAGAAAGTCTGGCCTCACCTTCCAAGCTCAATACTTGCAGTCAGTGAGGAACTGGTCACAAACTATGGAAAATATTCAACTTTGGGTGGTGGCTACCGCAAACGAAAGTTGATGGACAAGGTTGATATTCCACATTCTTTTACATTTGCTCGCCGTGATTGACTCCAGACTAAATTAAACCACAGAACTTTTCAATTTTGGAGGGGACAGAGTAAATGTGTTTGGGGAAGTCTTGGCTTTTAAAGCATGACCTTGACCTTGAGCAAAACCTTGCGCCTAGGTATGCCTCAGCACCTTTTGGAAGAAGCTGGAAACCGTATCCCTCCACGGTTTGGGGCCTCATCACCCAACGATGTCTTTCTCATGGTGAAAGGCTTCGTGAGCGACAGCAGTCTTTGCCAGAGCGTTCTGGCCGTCTGGCCTGGAAGGTGTGCTGACCAGTCGATGGATGCACTGCGCAAGATTGCCAGGAATGACTGCCCCAGTGCCTTTGTCTAGTGATCTGTGTGACTTAGAATAATTTCCCAAAATTCCGTTGTCATTGGAACCCCAAGATTATATAATAGGTACAGGATAGCCCCTCCATAAAATAGTGAAAAAATCGAATATTTATAATTTAAAAAATAATTATTAGATAAAATAATAATTATAAACACTAAAATTCAGGTAGGTTTGTTATACATCTACTAGTTGTTTCTGCATCTTCCAGCATATATCCAAGTCCATTTGCTTGTCTCCAGCCTTCTCTCAAGGACTAGCGACATGGGTGGACGATGACAGAAAAGAAGTTCTGATAGAAATCATTGAATTTCTGAGGGAGAACTATGTGCAATATGGCCGTGCCATTGGCTACTTAGAACAGTTGGCAGGGGTCAGGGCAATGCCCCGACGAGCCCCTGAGCAGCTGCACTTTTTGCTGGCCCCTCAAGCAGGGATCCAGCGGGGAGCCATTGTGTTGAGAAATTTGGAACCCCACACTTTGCATTCTATGCGGGTTACTTTCCACCGGTTTCATTGATCGAGTGGCATCAGGGAAAATTGATAGTAATTTATCAGGTGCTGCCATGACGGTGGGAAACACATGGAAACACAACAAAGTAAGAAACAAAGTATCATCAGCATAAATCAGGTCTCAAAATTCACAAAAACAATGAATCCTAATTCAATAAAATTAGGTTGGGATGTGTATACTGTGTGGATGTAATTGCCCCATATCATATATCTTTTTTGTGGGCATGATATTACTTTCGCCCATGGCAACATTGGCCCAACAGCACATCCAAGTTGAGTTCAAGGCTCGTCACTGGGCCACAGCAATGGACGAACCAAAAATGGCAGAGCCAGTGAATCCAGTGAAAGAATCTCAGCAGCATCCTGCCACAAAGTCATATTGGTCCAGGGCATGTGGTGATGGATCTAAGTTGGGACAAGCTAAGGAAGAGACGGAGGAGTTTAGATCCATCAAGCTGCTACTTGCAGCTGCCAAAGATGAGGCAGGTATCCAAAACTATTTGTTGAAACACAGAATAAACAGTTGCCCTGGTAGGTCATCTCACTGGGGAACATGGGCCAATGGCTTTTCGACATGTATGGCGCAAGTGATGAGCGCAAAAACAAGTTCGAAGACGTTGCTTGGATACCATGCTCAGTATTTTATTCTGAGTTCTTAAGTGACTTGATTCCAAGTTTTTCATTGACCCTTCAGATCTTAACTAAGGGTATGCGTGTCCTGTTCGATATGCCCTGTGTGAAAAAGCACATCGGCCATGAAGTGACTGTGCAGTCGATCCCTTCCCAGTCTCTCAAGAACTTCTTCTTAGATCCCTGGTCTTTTGACTTCAGTGAAAGCTCAAAGTATGGAGCTGTTGGTCGCTTCCCATCCAACCACCAGTACTGCATGCATTTTCAGTCCTTCGTGGAGAATGGGCTGGAAGCGCACCGCGAAGCCATTGACGTCAAGTTCAAGACCTCCGAGAACGACCGTGGCATTTTCCAGGTTCATCCCTGGTCTGTGGGATTTGTGGATGGGCAAACGAAAGCTCTGCTAGTCCAAAGCATTTTGGGACTGCTGATTCACAATGCCTCTTGTTGTAAGTTCACCCAGTATTTTTTTCAACTGGTCAGCACCCTTTCCCCTATAGTTGATTTGGGTTTGAAGTGATTCCAATTGAATTTCATTCCCATGAAACCTAAGGACGTCCCAGAACAGGCCTATGAAAAGGAAGATGATATCTGCAAAATGATTGCTTCGTTTCGCTATGTGCGATGCAACTTCAAGAAGTTTGACAATCCAGAGTTCTTCCTCTTCGAGTCCATCAGTACCTTACCTGCACATGGAACCTGTTGCCTTGGTGTTTGCTACAGCCTTCAGCCTCACAGCTCTTGTTAAACTGTTGAATGCCAGGTCTTGCCAACCGGACAGCAGAGAAAACAAAACCATCAGCTTTGGACCTCATGCTTCTCTTCAAGGAGAGTGTGCGACTTCGACAAGCATCTGGCCGGGGGAAGTCTATGGCTTTACGTGAGGTGCTCTTTTCATGCATAGCGGACTACAACAAGTCTGTGGCTGGGCACCGTGTCTCTTGACTGAATTCAATGTACAGAGAATCGTTTTATGGTAGTGATCTTTTGGTTTTGGATCCATTTCATAATTCATAATTCTTTAAGGCATGGAAAGTCACTGATGGGATCAAGCGGATGATCTGCAACCTCATGCGATGCCCCCCGGATTTGTGGGAGATGCTGAAAAACATCTACAATGAGAACAAACCAGAACTGGCAGGCATGCACAATTTCAGTAGTGTTTAGTTGAAGTTTCTGAATCAAAACATGTTCTGTTAATGATCTATATTTCAACCGGAAGTTCAACCTTATGCCTCCCCCTGGCAGCCCTCAACATGGAGAATCTGGAAGGGGACTACTATGTTCCAGGGACTGAGCTGGAAACAGATCCTGCGTGGAAGGAGATGCAGGCATGGTGTAGTTTATTTGAAAATTGTTGATGTCCCAAAAAAAGTTGCAAGACCATTAGGATGTTAAGTTTCAAATCTTACTACGTCAAACATGTCAATGTCACCCTGGCCCCAGACTGTGACACCTGAAGCTGTCCTACTCTGGGCCCAGCGTGCCATCCAAGACTACAACAAGAAAGTTACGAAAGGTGCCACTTCCAAGCAGAAGGCTGGGAATCCTTTGCCAAAAAAATGATTCTATATTGAAACCGGTTAATGCCAGTTTAGTTTAATCCCAAACCTTGGACAGAAACTGGCGATCCGAGATCAGCCAGCCATGTTGGAGCTACTTCAAGTGGCATGCCTCATGGCCTACCTGTGGCCAAAGCTAGAGGCGCACCTCGGCAAAGGAAAAGCTCTGGATGATGTCCAGCGAATGTGGCAACTTGGGAACCTTGGCTGCATTTGGCTGCATTTTCTGTTAAAACCGGTGCATTTTGGGAAGCTCTCGCCAAACATGACATTGTGCAGTGGAATTTAGATTCCGCTGCAAAGAATCCATGAATCCGGGGGTTAGGGAAATTTTTGGTATATTAGCCCACAACCTACCAAAATGACCACCAACTGCCAAACCCAGGGATTCATGCAGTGGAATCTGTATTCCGCTGCACAAGTGGGGATTGGACAGTTGGGCTAGTTTTTACGTGCTTTTGCTTGGGATTTGCTGTTTCTGGGCTTCCTTTTCCACATTTTAGCCCAAGAGCACATCACTATTGGGGGATGAAAAAGCCATCAAAAGCAGCAGGGGAAAACACATCACAACACTTTGCTGAATTTTTGTGAAAAAACCACATCACTCCGCCATCTTGTGCAAAACAAACCGCATGATGCCTTTGGAAAACAAAACCACATCACCCAGAAACAGAAAACGTTGGAAAATAAAACCGCATCACTCAGAAAACTTTGGAAAAAAACACATCACTCAGAAAACTTTGGAAAAAAAACGCATCACTCAGAAAACTTTGGAAAACAAAACCGCATCACTCAGAAAACTTTGGAAAAAAAACCACATCACTCAGAAAACTTTGGAAAACAAAACCGCATCACTCAGAAAACTTTGGAAAACAAAACCGCATCACTCAGAAAACTTTGGAAAAAAACACATCACTCAGAAAACTTTGGAAAACAAAACCGCATCACTCAGAAAACTTTGGAAAACAAAACCGCATCACTCAGAAAACTTTGGAAAAAAACCGCATCACTCAGAGTAAGCTGGAAAACAAAACCACATCACCCAGCTGTTATTGTTTAGATAGTCCTTGGCCCATCCCAGGGTTATCTTTCAGGTGATTTTAGATTCTATGTCAAACAATAGGGATGCAACTTAGATCTAATCCATGAATTTATGAAACACCCTGGCCTCCCATAGTGCCAAGCTCTCTTAGTGCCAAGTTCTCATTCTGCTCAGGGCCTTGGACACGCAGCTCAGGGTGCAAGTGATACTTGGTGGGTATTCGGTGTTTGCCATTTCATCTCAAATTGCCAGTTCATTTTATCTCGAATTGCCAGTTTCATATCTATTTGAAAGCATTCAGATCCTAGGAAAGGCAAAGACCCCAACTTTGACTTCAAGCGAATGGCATTTGTTCAAGAAGCAGCTGGCAAGCAAACAGAGGAGTTGGTGCAATCAGCTCAATCCAATGTGAAGAACGCCCGTCGGGGTGCATTGCAGGCAGCCTACAACCTGTTTGCCACCAGTCTTGCCAATGATCAATGCCTTCATGACAAGTTCTTAGCTGCGAGCGATGTGAACAGTGCTCGGGCTCGATCGACGCTGATTGCCAGCCTGCAGGCCAAGTGTTGGGCTTACCCTGCAACAACTCAACCAAAAGATGTTTGCCAGTTAAAGGTTCTCCTTGGGTTTCTCTTCAGGGTATTAACTATCAGCCATTGGGGTCACAACCAAACATTTTTAAATATTTTGAATGGGGTCAACATCAACCATTTATAAATATTTTTTGAATGGGGTCACCATCAACCATTTTTCAAACCCTGGTCACAAATTACCCTGCACCCCTTCCAGAAAATGCATGACACGGCTTGGAAGCTGGTGGCAGAGTATGTCGAAGACACTGTGCCTGTTTGGGACATTTCGGTGTCAAAGTCCCAGCAAGGCATGGATTTACAAAAAGCTGTTCCACCCCAAAAAAACAGTATAATGATCTTCAAACTGAATCATTTTTGGTCTCATTACTCTTGGGGGCATCATTCACCGTGTTTTGAATGAAATGCCAATCATATTGATGGGGCATTCCTGCTTTCAAAGGTTTTCTGAAGCAATCAATCAGCCACCTCAGCGTTTCCACTCTGCTCAGCTCAACATTAAGGTTATTATATTTTAAGTTATTATTATTGGATTTAATAACTACTAATAACAATAACCATTTTTTATTATCCATCATATATAGCTTTAATGAATTATATGATTTGGCCACCTGGTCCATTACTGTAGCAACCCTCTATCCAAGCTTGTTAATAGATAGCCAGGTCTGGAGCAAGATGTTCCGTCAGCTTTTGCTGCCAAAGCAGAGCCTTGGCTTCAAAGCATCCTGGGTGGCTTTGGCAATGGACTTCGCCGTGCTGACAATGAGCGGGTTGTAGCTTGGTGCAACTACGTTCCTGCTGGAGTCGTCAGTGCTAAGCAGCATATCTTTACAGTGGAACAGATTACCCAGCTTTGCCATGCATTCCCCCGCACTGCCTGCGCTATCATCCTCATGCCCAATCGGGCTGGTGATTTGCGTGGTGGGTCCCCATCAAAGTTGCTTTGGATTGTATTCAGCGATTTTGAACTTTTCGAAACTTTGTGCTTTCACTGGCAGTTACTAACTGAGTTTGTTTGTTTGGATTGCATCATTTTTGAGAATTTGTGAAATTTTATTTTTTGATTTTGTAGCACCTGTTAGGAATCAGCAAGATGAGTAGGTTGAAGATGATGACATGTCTGTCAAGAAGCAGCAGTCAGGACCTGTTGGTTACGTGTGCTCTTTAGCCTGTAATTCTTGTTGAAGCTCTGAGAAAGACTTCAAGAGACATACACACACACAATCACACACACAACATGTCAATTAAGTACCCTTGGTTTGTTAATCCAGTTGCAGGAAGTGATGGCGAAGCTGATGATGATGATGAAGAAAAGAACGAAACCCAGGATGGCTCTCAGGAAGCTGTCTTGCGAGACTACCGCTACAATTTGCAGGTGACTTTGATGGCCTCCCAACGTGCTCTCAAGGCCAGTTTGTTTTTCCAGTGGTCAAGTTTTTATAGATGGGAAACCCCTGACAGGTGAAGCCGATCAGTGTTGTCTTCGACCCCAACACGACATATGGATCCCGAGAGGGGCACCACATGGCCCTGATGGTGACGTCCCGTGAAAAGGGCAACTTCTTTTGGCGCTCACAGCTCTGGAAAACTGGTGTTGTCCAGAATGTGTGCATGCTGCCAAGGTGTTTTGCTGGAAAGTCAAGTTTTACTTGCTCATTAGGTTTTGCTAGTCAGGTTTGGATTTTCACTGTCATTGTTTACTATGTTGTTTTTATATGTTTCTATATTTTTTTTTAATTTGCTTGCTTGCCTGTTTGCTGGTTGAATGAATGGTTGCATGATTGACCAATTGACAATCAATTATTGAATTTATTGATTGGTTGGTCAGTTGATTGGTTGGTTGATGGGTTGATGGGTTCTGATTTGACTCGTTGGTTGGCTAATTGGTTCATTGATTGGTTGAGATGATGGGCTGGTGGGTTCACAATGATGGATTGTTTTTCATTTGTTGATTGTTGTGTGTTTTTTTTTTTGCGTTTTTGTTTGCAATGTGCTCTGAGTACTCTGAGTACTGCCAAAAGATTCACCCATCAATTTGCCCCCAGGAGCGACATGAGAAAGGCTGAGAAAGTTACCAAATTTGGCACTGAAGCACGCCTGACTCGAGTGCAAGAGCTGAAGCAGGCTCTACTGACTGCTGAAGTTATTATTGTTTAACTGTCATTGTTTCATTGTTAAGTTGAAAGGATGTTTTTTTTTGATGTGAGGGTTCAAAAATGGAATGCCAAACCCTGCCAGCACCTTGGCGGCACCAGCACTGTGGAGAGGATCATGGAGTCAGTGCTCAATGGTTCCAGTGGCAGCGGTGATCCCTATGTTGCGATGGTGGATTTGCTGGGCTATGACGCATGGCCGTCAACCTATGCTCTTCATCAAGGAGCTGCAGGTGGGATGATTTTTAAACCAAAACCAAATTCTCATGATTTAAAGGTTTAATTCGATATCCCAAAACCAAATTCTCATTTTTTAGCCTCCCTATCAGGAAAGAAACTTGCATGTGGCACAGCATGCCACACGCAGCATGAAGCCACATATGTCGCCTCATGCATTGCCCAAAAGACCTACAGCATGGCTCGATCGTCTGCCCTGCAGCTGCCGGGCTTTCCAAAGTTCGACAGCGTTGTGCAGGAAATGAACAACACGAAAGAGATCACCCCACCAGACTACGAGGTTTGTGTGGCCTTGGCCAATGGGGGATTGGCTGTGAGAGAGAACTTGATTGAGTACTGGTCAAAGGATGAACACTTGTTCAATGCAGAGGCTGCGCACCTGCTGAAAGAACACAACAAAAAGTACAACCCCAAGGGAATCAAACGAGGAGTTTCAGAACAGGGTGCTGCTGCTGGGACCACAGGGGAGCAGCCCTTGAAGAAGGTCAAAGTTGAGGCTTCTGTCAAGACTGCGGACCATGAATCCCAAATGGGAGACAAGTGCCTAAGATGTTTGTTCAATCTTTTTTTGCTGATTCTTGATTTATGGGATTTGTTTGGACTTACACTTACACAAGACCTACAAAAACAAAAATATCCCCTGAACACCCAGGTTGGTTCTCACTTGCGGCACCTTCCGTTTGATCTATGATGGGGAGCAGGAAGCTTTGTTTGTTGCGCTGGAGGAGAAGACAGCGAAAAAACATGCATCCTATGAGGTGACACCTTGTGAGCTCTTCGGGTTTGGAAGCGGGGAATATGCAGAGGGGCCAGAGGCCAACGACATTATGGGAGACATTTCAGGACGGTGGGTGAACTTCCAACTTACCTCGGACTCCGACAACCTGATCGCAGAGCCTGACAAGCGACTGCCTGATCACATCAAGTCATCTGATATCTTTGGGAAAGTGTCTTGGTTTGGGATCAAAAAACAGAATCATTTTTTGGTGTAAGGCTAGTTATTTTTTGCATTTGATACTTGCTGGGATTGGGGTCCTTGGTTTGGTTGATCATATTAGGTCATTCCGTTCTCAGACCTCTTCAAAGTGTTGCAGAACCAGGGGGAAATCAACATCAAGATCTCGACGCACGTTTGCGACAAGCAGGAGGGTGGCAGCGTTTTGCTTCGCAGTGAGAAAGCTGTTTGCTTTGCCCTTGATCCAATCAAAGAAGGAAAGAAAAAGAAGGCTTGGGATTAAATAATGTTTCTACCAGACTATCCTTTTCTACTTTGAGTTTAGTTTCTTCCATACTAACTTTCCCATTTTCATAATTTGAAAAACCAAAAAAAAACAATCAGAACTTTCCATGGCATGGCATTTGCAACTTCAAGCAAATTGAGATTCCCTGTGCAGGCTACTTCGAGCGCAACCACGTTTGGTGCCAAGATCAACATGAGCAAACTTCGCACCAACCAGAACATCAAGATCATCTGGAGGATGAGGCTGGGTGGCAAACTGTTTTGATCCTTGCATACCATCATATTAGCTCCAAGTTATCATAAGTTAAAATTCCATATGTTATAAGGTCCATATACATTATAAGTTTCATATATCAAAAATTCCATATACAAAGTTCCATATGTTATAAGCTCCATATGTTATAAGCTCCATATGTTATAAGCTCCATATATTATAAGCTCCATATATTATAAGCTCCATTATAAGCTCCATTTTAAGCTCCATTGTAAGCTCCATGTACTATAAGCTCCATTCTAGGCTCCATGAAGGCTCCTTTATAAGCTCCATTTTTTATAAGCTCCATTATAAGCTCCATATATTTAATATATTATATACTTACTACAAATGGCCAAACCAGTTGTATATTCCACACGCTAGGTAGCATGCCCCTGCCCAGGTTGCAGCCAGGCCTGGAGCTCGTTCCTATCAGGCCTGTAGCGATGCTGGCTGGCTCACTGGAGTGCAAAGCTGGTGAACTCTATCAGCTTTTCTGATTTCTCAAGCCCTCGAAAAGCTATAGCCGGTGGAATGAATGAAATTCCCAATTTAAAAAAACACAAAATAACGTTGTCATATGTTGTCTACAAATGTCTACAACACACCGCAGCTTCAATGAGGACAAGTTGGCCAATGGCCACAATCTTTCAAGGTTGGCACTGCCAGCAGTGCCATGGGTTAGGGTGGAATCTTGCTCAGTGGGTGATAACACCTAGCTGATCATGATCTTGATGATCATTCGAAAGTACATCGTGCCAACTGATCAAAACATGGTTTGGGGTTGGCTTGTCAACTGGAGAAACTGGATTCTTACCCCATGGGCCATTCATTGCCAAAAGAAATTATATTTATTCCTACCCAATGTGGAGCCACGACTCTTGGCACAAATTAAAGCTTATAGACTTACAGCGGGAAGATCACTGTTTTGACGTGAATCAGTACATGATTGGGTAAGTTATATCGTTATATCATGAAGCAACCATTTATGCCCAAGGTCTTTTAGGTTCCCGGTGGTTTGCCAGCAATGTCGTTGCCCGGGCATGTGATCCCGAAGTTTGACATATGTGACTTTATGGAAATCTGAGATGTATATTTTCCGTTTTGATGGCTAATAGGATCAGGACTATCCCCAAAACATTCGTCATGGCTTTCAAACTGAAGTTCACATTGCCCAAAACTTAGGTAACTATGAAGATGTGATGTCTGCCATCAGCCCTTCTCAGCCCGCACTGGCTGCAACCATGAAGCCAGCAGAAAAGACCAATGCTGCCAGCGCAAGTGCGGCAAGCAGTTCAGCTCCTGCAAGCCACTGGGAATGGATCCAGTGTACAACAATGTCTTTCCCAGGCAACAAGGTTTAGATATTATTTTGTATTCATTATATGTTGTCCCCTTCCTGCATTTTGATCAATAACAGTCAGGTGATATCAGGGGATAACAAATTTCTTCCTATAACATAATAGTGCGCTATCCGGGGTCAGAGATGATTAGGACAGAGAAGCTCTTTGTTTGAGCGCTGTGAGCTTGGAAGCTCCTCTGACGACCATGACACTGAGAACAAGAACAATACCTCGTCATTGTCGAAAAAGAAGAAGCATGGCGATGAACATGGTGATGAACATGACGAAAATGGTGATGAAGAGCCTGGGATGAAAAAACCAGCTTCCAAGCAGAAGGAGAAAGAAAAAAAGAAAAGCAAGAAGAACAAATTTGATGAACACTACCAGGAGTTCGCAGAGGGCCTGAATGATGATGATGATGACGAAGGTGATGAAGAGCAGGATGCTGCACCAGCCAGGGGAAGGCCCCGCAAAAAGGAACAGAAAGAAAAGAAGGCACGCAAGACTAAGGAGACGCGTCGCAAGGACCATTTTTTTCATGTTCCTTCAGTATGAGTTTCCACCGGAACAATGTAAATTCCAATATCAATTTTTGTTTGTTTTGTGCAAAATGTTCACTTCCTTGTCGTTACCATTCACCTACAGGACCGTGGCAGCAAGATTTCCAAGGGTGGAAAGCACAAGTCTGCTGATGGCAACCATGATGAGAGCAACTCATCTAGTCTACAATTTACTGTGTTTTGCTTGCTTGTATTCTTTTGACTGTATTTCATGTATTTCTGTGAAATTGGTAAATTTGGCTTGTTGCTTTTCCTTCCAGGCAGTGATTCTACCATGGATGATGGCGGCAATGACGCTCCCATCAACGAGGATGGCTACGACGGCCATGACATCAGTGCTGCTGGCCATGGAGACCTTGATCTTTCTGAGAGTCGCATTGACAGCGTTGATACAAAGCCTCCTGTTGAGTATCCAATTGGAGAGTGTTTGGCCAAGTACTTGGGCAAGGCAGGGTTTCTTTTTAGCTTGAACTTGCTGATCTTGATGCTTTAGGGGTGGGGGAGGAGCTACCAAACAAAGTGACCATGTTATCAAAACAATTGGGTTATGAAATTGAAAACAACCATGTTATACAATTATAAAGCATAATGACCATGGTGATGATCATGATGATGATGATGATGATGATGCTGATGCTGATGCTGATGATGATGATGATGATGATGAATGATGATGATGGTGATTATGTTGATGATGATAGTGGTGATGATGTTGGTGATGATAGTGGTGATGATAGTTGTGTGGGCATTGAACCCTGCCTGCAAGCAGGCATATGCTACCGCTGAAGATACCAAAGATGACAAGGCCATGAAGGACAAAGAAAAGACTGCAGTTGACCCAGTCATGGAGGCCGACAAAAAAAGGCAGCAAGAAGCTATCGAGTCAGACCCGGCGAGCAAGGACTGGTCTTAATTTTTCGTATACGTTTCTTTTTATCCAAGAAAAACATTTTTTTATTAAACTCTGGTTCTCTGTTGGCCCCCATCAGGCTCTGGAGCGGGTGTTGGATAGCTTTGTGATTGAAGAGACAGCTGAGTCTCAGGGTAGACCTGAAGTCCAAGATGCCATCAAGGTCCGCAAAGCCCTGGCTGAAGGTGCCTTTACATGGTCTGAAACGAACTTGACAGCTATGCGGCACAATGATGACGAACTCTATGCGAAAACTTTGCGTTTGGATGACTGCCACTCTGACAAGGACGGCCAATCTATTTTCAAGAAACATGTGTAAGTTTTAAATCTGGTTTTCAAACTACTTGGTGTTTCATCTAGCAGGAGTTGGACGAGGCTGCCTCTGGAGACAGTCATCGCGCGGTTCCAGGTGATAGTGTTCCTTGCTTTATGAATTCAAAATCGAATTGATGTTTTTTTTGTTGATGTTCTTAGTTGTGGCTTTAATCTTTCAGTTGTGCAATTTAAAAAGTATCAATTATTCTCCAAACTTCTGCTCTGATACCCAGGTGCGTGAAAGCCTTCAGATCTGTGCAACTCCGCAGAAATGTGCTTCTATGGTCGATGTTGTCAGCTCAGGGTCTGATTGTGAGGAATTGCCAGCCATCAAGGACAAAGACAAAGACAAGGCAAAGGAAGAGCCAGCCACAAACGTCAAGGACAAGGCAAAGATGAAGGAAAATGAAGGTGAGATGGATAAATGCAGTGCAAAACCAGCTGCAGCCAAGAGCAAAGCAGAGGGTGCACTCAAGAAGGGCAAGAGTCCTGCAGCAGGCAAGGGAAGAGGCAAGGGAAGAGGCAAGGGAAAAGTCAGCAAAGAGTCTGAGATAGTCAAGAGTGTTGCGAATGCTGTTGCAAAGACAAGAAAGAAGAAAGAAGATGCTGGAAGCAAAGCAAGTAGCTTGGCCAGCCAAGCTGCCCAGAGTGTCGCAGCCAAGCGAAAGGCCAAGACACAAGATCCCGAGAAGGAGAAGGACATTGAAAAGGCTGACGCAGGCACGAAGGGTGAGAAAACACCCAAAGCAAAGGCAAAGTCTTCCCCGACGAAGGCAACCAAGGAGCGCACGGCAAAGACAGAGAGCAAAGCGAAGGAGAAGGCATGGGAGTGATGGTGGAAGAAAATCGATCAAAGATGAAAAAATAATAATAGTTATTATCATCTACTTCCTATTATCATCTACTTCCTATTATTGCTATGCAACATCATCATGCATCACATTGTCCTCTTACAAGCTGCTTTTGTTTTTGAATGAGTTTGGATTCCCCTGGAGGCGAGGAACCCCATGACCGCTGCCAAAAACCGTGTCTACAGTCGAATCTACAGGCAGGTGTTGAAAGCTACTGGGGATACAGAACAGGCCCGGAAAGAAGGCCGTGAGGCAGCCCGTGAAGTACAATAGATGTAGATTTTAATCTCATCAGGATCTACCGATGCTTTTGAGCCTGATCCCTGTTCACCACTCAGAAAGATACCTTTGGAAAATTTACCACCATTCAGAATTTAATTCATTGAACTGATTTGCAGTGGTTGGGATTCAGGGCATCCAACAACAAAATCCAAATCAGCGTCGAAAAAGGTCTCCTCGTTGCATGCTGCCAGCCATGCAGTGCCGTCCATGAGCGGAGCCAGTGGAACCCCTTATCCAGGGATATTGGAAATCAAAGCAGAAAGTAAATATCATCAATAATCAATGATCAATGTTGAAAATTGGATATCATTATCCCTTCCCCCAAACCATTCAACCACCTGATAGCTTTGGCATTTAAGCCACACTTTCATATGTTGACATGTTGCTTAATATCTCATTGTTTTTTGAGCCATAACCTGCAAACCTCAAAGTCTCACTTCTATTTGACAAAAGTCTTAGTTCCCATGACTGATTCATATATATATATTATTATATAGTTATTATTATTATTATTATTATATTTTTATATATTATTATATTATTATATTATTATATTATATATATATTATTATATTATTATATTATATATATATTATTATATTATTATATATATATATATTATATTTATATATATATATATATATATATATATATTATGATATTATTATTTATATTAATACACATATATATATATATATATAATTCAGTATATAGGTAATATAGGTGGTTCTCCCTTGATCTCTCGGAAAATCCACGGAAATAGCAACCATGAAATCATTCATAAGTTTGTTTTCTTTCGTCCCACGTATTTGCCACTTAAATCTATATGTTTCTTGGTGAAATTCCCAATTTAGGGGTATATCCTCACTTGTCCCGAAGGATTTTGCCCTAGGCCCGTGCAGTTGCCACCGCGGCCGGATACGGAGACTTCCAAAGGTGAGGCGAAAGCGGCTCCCAAAAGGACCTGAGGGTTGACGATTCCAGCCATTAAAAAAGAACGGATTCCGGATATTAAAACAAAAGAAAAACACACATTAAATCCAGAATTGTAGTAAATACATAAAATAGGTAAGATAGGTAAGTAATTAGGTGTTGAATGGCTTCGATTCTGATACATCCCACCAAATCCAAAATTAACCTGTAGATTGTGGTATAGATTCTTGAAACATCTATGAGGGGTAGAATGTTTTTCGGCGTGAGAGAATTTCATTGATATGGCTCCAAAGGGGGGGCCCGCAGTTATGTTTGTTGGTTTATAAACCCCATGAATTACAGTATAATGAATTATAGTTATAAGTTATAAGTTATAAGTATCATATGCCATAGTTATTGGAGTTATGTTGACCCACTTAGCTTTTGTTTGTGGTCCCACTTTGCAGAACATTGGCAATCCTTGAGGCTGCGAAGGTTGAGTACACCAGTCTCCTAGTACTCCGCTCAATTCAGTTTCCGAGGAGCCCCAAGGCTAAGCCGAAACCACAAGAAAAGGCCTGGAAATTGAAAAATCATGGGGTGAAGGCATGTAAGTTACAAGTTCGGAAAAGTTTGAATAGAAGACACATGTGGAATTCAATGCCATTGTTTCTTGTAATTACCTAGACCCTCCAAGTACCCTCAATGTGGTGTTTGACCCAATAATTTAGTACTTTTGCATGTGCATGTTTCTTGGGTATATAGGGTCTACAGTAGGTGTACAGACATATATATATATATATATGTACATGATTCTATATGATTATATATGATTAAATATGCAATTGTTTTGAAACCATCCCAGTTGAGTTCAAATGGTCCAGTTCAAAGGCCAAAAATCTCAAAAAACAGTGCCACACATCCCGAAAAAAAAACAAACCAATTCCTGAACTATTTGGATATCCATTAGTACCCATCTCCCTTTAAATGATGAGGCAAGCATTAGTCAAGGTATCGTGGTTTTTCTGGCCATACACTTACCTTCTGGCAATCAAACACACGGCGAAGTTGAAATTCTATGAAATTCCCACATTTAGCTTGGCGATTCTACCATATTAAATTTCACATTTACACAACGGTGGCCCTCCCAGTTGTGTTTGTTGGTTTCCAATCGCATCTAACGAACTAGCTAGAACTACCATAAGCCTAATTCATCCAGTGAACTAGACCAACTTAGCTAACGATCTGAGCCGCAGATTGTTTGGCTGTCTATGGAAGTTCCCCCATTATTTTCCAATGTTCATATAAATGTTTATTAAACGACATATAGTACATAGTAATCCCGAAAAATATAGAGAAACCTAAAACCAGAATCTAAAATCGTGAAGAAGTACTTTTCTATTTGTTTGGGCCGTACTGAGAAACGAGATTTCCCACTTGGAAGTGTAGTTCCAGTTGTAAGCGGATATTTCTAAATCATAGGGGGCTCATATCAACTTATGGGGTTTAAAATCTGGTTCAACAGGATGGTGCCCAGTTATGTTTGTTGGTTTATAAACCATTAAAACCCCTATGAAAACTAAACAAATCTACCATAAACCATAGATTTTTTCGCCACTTTTCTAAGGCAACTGAACGCGCACTCGACTGGGGGCCCATCCTTTACCCAAGCCATGGCCTGGTGGCCGGCTAGGCCCGGGCGGAAGCGAAGGAAGCGAAGTCGGCACAGGTGCCGTTCACGCCGAAACGCCGAAACGCCATAGGCCCGATAGCCTCTGGTACCCTCTGGTAATTTAACATAGCTATTGAAAATGGCCATTTATAGTGAGTTTTCCCATTAAAAATGGTGATTTTCCATAGTTATGTTAGTTTACCAGAGGGTAATCATGGAAAAATATGAGATCAATGGAGGGTTGGAATATGGGTGTTTCCTGAGTCATAGGGGTACCCCTAGTTATCATCCATGTTAGAAACTGGGATTTTCCCGAAAAAAAAGCATCCATTTTGGGCCAATTTATGGATCCCCCCATATGGTTTAATCATGTTTTAATAGGACATGTTGATGGAACATCTCTTTTTTGATGGTGGTGTTACCAGGAGAATACATGAAAATCCTCGAATGACATGGTTGTTTAAATGGGAAAATCATCTACATAACTATAAATGGGGGATTTGCCAGCCGTGGAACTGATTGCCGGAAGGTATGATAATTCTATACCATTGTGAATTTTAGGATGCTGAACCATGACTGATTAAGAATGATTAAGATCTGCATGCTTGTTGAATGAACACCAAATTTTGGTAGCTGAATACCACGTTTGATCCTTACTTTGAATTTTCATACTATTTCTAGGGTGGGGGAGGGCACCATTTTGGATGCCGGGAATCTAGGCCCTGACTGCAGCTCGATTCGCAGCGGACCGACACAAACGTCAGGTGCGGGGTGCGGATGGTTAGGGTGTGGGGGGAATCCTCCCTGAATGGCCGAGGGTTTTATAGAGTTGGTGAATCATTATAATCCATAAGAAATGATAGAAATCTCACTTAAGCAGCCAAAATCATTAAGGGACAATGATTGTTCAATGTCATTTACTTATTTACTTAACTATGCCATTCAGAATCCATAAATCATTATAATCCAAAATGCTAAGAAACTGTACTAAGAAAGTTTCAATTACTATAATCCTTAATCATTCTAATCATTATAATCCTTAATGATATGTTTCAATTACTGTACTAAGAAGCTTTCAATCTCTTTCCATGGGCACGGAGATTCCTGTCGGACCAAGCCATGGGCATAGCCGTGGTGAACTTCATGGGTAGTCAGCAGTGCTAAAACAATGTAAAACGCCATTATGTGAAATTGATTCTATATCATGGATAATGATATATGTATATATTGTATATATATATATATACACATATGATTTGGGATATGATTTTGGAAAGGCTTTGAATGGCCACGGATCAAGTTCTCCAAATGTTCACTGCTCCCTCCCTGCCAAGTGTTGAGGCCAGCCGCTAGCGATGCAGGGCCAATGACCTGTCGAGAAAAACAGCTTGCACGCCGAGCCGTCGAGCTGTTGACCGAAACCACTGTTGATTGATGATAGGCTCATAGGGAGCTCTACTGGGTAGTTTTTCATGGAGATGATCATTCAGTATGGAAGCCCCTGTCAACCAAGTAGAACCAATTCACAGGTTTTTGGATCGACTCAACGATAACAGGGAATGGTGAATGATAGCCATTTTTCTGGGTGGGCTTAGAGGTCATTTTACCTCTACAGTACCTCTTTATTTACCCGTTTAACATCGTTTAAGTACCTTGTATCTGGGCTGTTGGGAGCAACCCTGAAAAGACCAACCTCTTGGAATAGTCACCAACAAATGTATGGGATTTGATTGTTGGTTGATATAGCTTATGTCATATTCTTTAAGATATCAGCAAAAATATGCTGTTGTTTGTTTTCACCAAAGAATTGGGAGACTCACCAAGAAATCTGTGGTTTAAATTAACTTAAACCAGATGGCTGTATGCAATGCAGGCTACTCACTGATCTTGATTGTGTTTGATGGGGTTACTACCAATATCATCCGATCCCCATCAGCTAGGATCGCCGGCTTCGAGCCGTGCCGGTCATGACTGGATGATACCTGGGGGTACCCCATGAGGATCCCTGCGAGGTGGATGATGTAGTGGGATTACAACATATTTATCACCATATGACTATGGAAAATCACCATGTATAGTGAATTTTCCCATGAAAAAATGGTGATTTTCCATAGTTATGTTAAATTACCAGAGGGTATATATATATATATATTACTGGTTGGTGGTTTGGAACCTGAATGGATTATGACTTTCCATAGATTGGGATTGTCATCATCCCAACTGACGAACTCATATTTTTCAGAGGGGTAGGTCAACCACCAACCAGATTAAGTATCCAATGAAAGTAAATAATTTATCACTATATGTTCGTGGGATTTTACCTTTTCCTATCCTTGTTTTTTTTTCGATGCACGGACGACTCAAGATCACTGATCACCTGCGGGAACTTGTGGCTCAAAACTGACGTATTGCATGGGGCTACCATGGTAGCCCCATGATTATCCCCGAAGCCCATGAGATTCACAATTGATCCCGATATGAATGTCATCCAATGCTATACTTCTTTGAACTTTTTGGTGGATGAGCTGATTTTTTTTGCCCATTTTTTTCAGGACCACGTTTCTACTCAAACAAGGGAATGTTCTGTTTCCCTGGATTGGCAATTCTGAAGCAGCACAGAGACTGAGACCAAAACATATCCTCCCGCAGAGACCGCACTTGAACCCCAGAGTAAATTAAACCAACAATGCAGAAGACAATCAAATTCAAGCACATGTTTGTTTGAACATGTTTGGAGGATGAATAGTCGTTCAACCCCCTTTTTTGGGGTGATACCCACAGTAAACCACAGGACAATAACATTTTTTTAATAGGCAAATCATCTATGAATGGGCCATGTTCCATAGCTATGTTAGTTTAGTAGAGGGTATGGTTGCTCATGTGGCGTAGGCAGCAAAGGAGTATCAGGGCCCAGAGCCAGACAACCAAAAAAACACAGCTCAATTATATAGATAATATATATATATATATACATACATGTATATACTCCCAATCATTATATATATATATATATCCAAGGATGTATCCAAGGATGTTCATTGATTCTCACACTAAAACCATATTGGTGCAGGATGTTCATTCATTGTCATTTTCCCAGAGCATTCCAAGAATCACTGATGCATTTCTAGGCCGGGCGGCGGAAGGGACAACAGCCATTCCCACAACGACTTAAGGAGTTGTTGTGGGGATACAAGTCATTTATTTATACATAACTCGAAGTTAAACTCCAAAAATAGTGGAGCTGGGAACCAAGCAGTTTGTTGAAACTTTGTTTATAAACGCGCCCAAGCGCAGATATCTCCACTTGATTAAAGTCAAGATAACCTCCATGTATAGTATACTTGGGTACATTTGGGTCATTTTGGGTCATTTTTGCTCACCTGCCAGGTGAAGGTCTCTAGATTCTATCAGAGGTGCATCCCGTCCTCCTCCTCCTCCTCCTTCTCCTCATCCTCGAGCTCCTCAAGCGCAAGCTCCAGAGCTCAGTGGGCTGCCGGACCTCAATCGCGAGATCTCAGTGGGCAATGCCCATGCCAGAGAGAATGTCAGAATAGATGCCAGAAAAAATGTCAAGAACATATGCCAGAAAGAATGTCAGATAGAATGTCAGATAAAATGTCAGATAGAATGTCAGAGTATATGCCCGAAAGAATGTCAGATAGAATGTCAACAAATATCATATCATGCCATACATACTTCCAGATAATATGCCACTATATGCCAGAAACTGTGTTAGAATAATGTGTTAGGGTGGGGATCACTCTTAGAAAGTATATGTGTTTTTCAGTGCCCGTATGCTCCATGGTGCTGATTTGTTTACCAACATGTACCCCATAAATCACCCAGTTTTGTAGGTAAATATACCATACACGGAGCATTTGGAGTTGGTAAATATATTTGGAAGTTTCCTGAAATGGGGGTACCTATGAGTACCTCAAAATCATCCATTTTCATAGGACTTGCCATTATAAGCCATCCATTTTGGGGATTCCCCATTGAAACCCCCATTTCATTTTCAGCAACACACGAACAGACTGTGCAGGTGCGGACAAAGTCTTTCCGCCATGGTTTCCTACGTCTCTGACAGGTCGGGTTGGCCTTGGGCACAGTTCGTTCGTGGGACTGGGATGGTGCAACGATTTTTTTTTGCAAAAAAAAACGCATGTCTATTAGTTTGATTGTGATATCATATGGGGTTATTGTGTATATTTATATATTCAGATAGATAAATATATAGATAAATAGATAGATAGATAGATAAATAGATAAGATAAGATAAGATAAGAGAGGTAAGAGAGATAAGATAGATAAGATAGACAAGATAGATCAGATAGATAGAATAGATCGATAGAATAGGTAGAATAGATAGAATAGATAAAATGGATATAATAGATAAAATGGATATAATAGATAGAATAGATAGAATAGATAGAATAGATAGAATATATAGAATAGATAGAATAGAATAGAATAGAATGGAATAGAATAGATTAGATTAGATTAGATAGATAGATATATAGATATATAGATAGGATTGATAGATAAGAGAGATCAGATAGATAAGATAGACAAGACAGACAAGATAGATAAGATAGATAGAATAGATAGAATAGATAGAATAGATAGAATAGATAGAATAGAATAGAATAGAATAGAGTAGAGTAGAATAGAATAGAATAGAATAGATAGATGGATGGTTAGATAGATAGATTGGATAGATGGATAGATGGCTAGATATAGACATATAGATAGATAGACAGACAGACAGATAGATCGATAGATCGATGGATCGATAGGCAGATAGGCAGATAGGTAGATAGATAGACAGATAAACAGATAAACATATAGACAGATAGACATATAGACATATAGACATATAGGCATATAGACAGATAGTTAGATAGACAAATAGATAGATCGGTAGATGGATAGACAGGCTAGATTAGATTAGATTAGATAGATAGATAGATAGATAGATAGATATGCAATAGTATAAGTTGTAATAAGTTATTTACATGTTGGGAATTGTCACCATCCAGGTTGCCTGGTGACTCTAATGGCCTGGTGAATTCTACCGATGCCCCCAGATGGCGAAGTTGGTCTCTGAGTGGGTTAACTAGATACCTCGGATTCATATATTCATATATATATATACACATCTATTATACATGTATATATATATATTACAATTATATATTCATATATTTGGAGTTTCAAGATTCAAATTCAAGAAAGAAGAAACAACAGAAACAGGGTTTCTCGGTGTTTGTCGGCGTAAAGGTCTGAAACTTACGGATTTTGACGCCAAACACCCCAAACTCCGGTATTTGTTTTTAACCTTGGAGTGATGTCTGATAGTTGAAGTTGAGATCAGCAATCTGAAAACGGCCCACAAAAATGATGGACATGAGGAAAATGCAAGCATCCTGCCACAAAAATAACCACAACAACCGTGCAAATCCTGACAAGACGGAGAGCGGACATGTTCAGGTCTTCCAGCTTTGGGGATGGTTTGGTAATCCTGTGAAATGATCCTCAAAACACTAGAAACAAATAAAAAACTCTAAGCGGAAACGGTACGTTTGATTTTTTCAGGAGAATGAATCTCCAAATATAGTTAATGCGGTGCGGATATTGCTTACATTCCAATTCTTGTTGGCTAAAATTGCGTCCTATTTTTTTTCACCCAGTTCTCACAAAGTCTTCAGATAGATATCATCAATAGACCCCAATGTCTTATCACAGTTTCAACCTTTATTTGATGTTCATAGTTACTCGTTGGATCCATATGATGGCGGAAGAAATGTTGTATTCTATGTTTTGGACGTTGCATGAGGTTATATTTGTTCTCAATATGTTCCATATATTTTTGCAATCCAGGATCCTAGAAAGTGGGGCCCCCACAACGATAAGTTGGTGAACATAACTCCAATTTCACTATGGCTTATGAATGTTTAAGCTACTTATATATATATATATATAACTTATAACTATCCCTGCGATTTGCCATTGGGCCATTGAGCCACTTCGTGGATTCCTTTATCTAACCTAATATGGGGATAGTTGAATACCTTTGTTGGAATATTTGGAAACTTATAACTATAACTATAGTATTCAAGGGTTTCTCTCATCCAACATTCACATCTATCGTTTGGGGGCCAAAAACATTGCGAAGTCAGGCCAGGGCTCAACGGTTTCAACGGTTTCAACGGTTTCAAGGGCCATGCTTCGCTCTATGAGGCGATAGTGGTGGATATTGGTGGTTTCATGGGGATCTCTCGTGGAATCTTCATGGGATACTGGTGCTGAATGGGGGAATGGGGGAATGATCTATAGTAAGCGATTTTTCCCATAAAAAAATGGTGATTTTCCATAGTTATCTTAAATTACCAAAGGGTATATATAATTATATATATATGACTGGTTGGTGGTTTGGAACATGAATTTTATTTTCCATTTCATATATGGGATAATCATCCCAACTGACGAACTCATATTTTTCAGAGGGGTAGGTCAATCACCAACCAGATGAATAATCATCCCAGAATCCCCCATTTCCCCATTCAGCACCAGGAAGGATAAGAGTGTAGAAAAAAACACGAATAGTAGGATAATTCTAGAATGTATTACTGTATGGGCCATACAATTTTCTAGAATCAACAATAAAATGGGGAGATTCATGCTTGATCTATCATCCGGTGTCATCAAACGTGGCTACCAATTTTAAATTCTGGAACTAAATGGGGGTTTAGTTGGTTGGGAAATCATTCGAACTAAATATGGGTGTTTTTCCATTTCCAAACCTATATCATCTAGAAATATCGAACATACGTCTTTTTTGAGTGGGAAACAACAATTTTAGATAGATTGATTGGATTGTACTGCAGCGATTCTCTTTGTTTGTTGGCTTTGTTGGGACTAGATGGGTTTATCACATGTCCTAATAAAAGTTTGCCTTGTCCAGAATGCGGAGACAAACATCATCATGGTGTAGACACTGATTTCCGTCTCTATTTTTGCTGAATTATTCGAAGATTCTCTTATCTCATTTGGATCCATTTGGGTATGGGTCAATACCTATTAATACCATTTTTAGTGGGATGAACATCCATAAATCCCAGCTATTTTGATGTGAACTACAGGGGTACAAGGGTTTTGACCCATCCCCATTTGGTGCATCATCGATGTTTTTTTGCAGCATTTTTGTCAAGCAATGTGCATCAATTTCGAGGGCCGGGAGCTGAGGGTCGGTTTATCACCATGGGTTTTTGTAACTCCCAGTATATCTACAATCCCAGTATTTAATGGTAATTTAATGGTGATTTAATGGTGGTTAATGATGGTTAATGATGGTTAATAATGATATACTTATAACATCTTATAACTATAGAAAAATCATGGGGTGATAAGTTATAACCAACTTTGCCATCACCTTTGGATGGCGGGTGTGGGTTTCCAATGATGTCCATGGACTTGTTTTAAATTGCAGGTAGTTTGATAACCTTCAGAAATGTGAGGAAATATTACTACTGGTTCGTGGTTTGGAACATTTTTTATTTTTCCATATATTGGGAATAATCATCCCAACTGACTTTCATATTTTTCAGAGGGGTGGCTCAACCACCAACCAGATGAATAATCATCCCAGCAACCCAATCATTTCCATAATATATGGGATAATCCTTCCCATTGACTTTCATGTTTTTCAAGATGGTTACCCTCTGGTAAATAAACATAGACCCTGAAAATCACCAAATTTTAATCGAAACTAGTCTTCCAACCCCTATCTGCCAGGGTCTATGTTAATTTACCAGAGGGTACAACCTATGATGTTTACTAGCAGTTTATGTCCATACTACCAGTCACTGGCCACTGGTAGGTTTCCAATGATTTCCCAGTTGTTTTTGGCGCTTGATTTTTGCCCAAGATGGCACATAGACGTCAAGAAATGTCAACATCAACCCATCAACACACATAACAAAAACCCATCTAATCAACCCATCTAATCAACCCATTATAACCCAACTATAAACCCATCATAACCCATCATAGCCCCTAGTTGTTGCTAGTTATGTTGATGTCAAGCCGCGAAAAAACTGGCGCGAAACAAGTTGGTCAACGCCACTGGGATGGTGCCCGAAAAACTTGGGGCAAATGTGTGGCACATGTTTTGCCCAAAAAGGCGTACACACACATACACATATCTATATCTATATATATATATGTATGAATTATACATATATATATATACACATATGAATGATATATATATATATATATATACATGTATGAATTGTATATATATACATACACATATGAATGATATACATATATATATATATATATTTAATATTATACATATGTGTTACATATAATAATTTATGTAGTTATTTAATGTTATATAATTATATATATAGTTCTACAGATCATGTACCAATTGAAAAACACAAGTTGGAGTCGTTGCTTCGAATCTCACCTCCAGCGGCTTGGGCGAAGGGGCTCATCCCACGTCCCAGGCGTCCCATTTGAGTTGCTTGAAATGCGGCAAGAGCATGTTGATGGACCGCCCCGCCGGAAGTGAGTCCCGGAAATGGCAATTGTGTTTGCGCGGAAATCAGAGACTTGGGTTATACTAGGGGGTTATCATAATCCATGGGAATCCCAATCAATCAACCATTAGTAAATGGGATGAATGACTTGGAGACAGTTTCAGCGTCAAAAAATGGGTGGCCTAAAAATGGCCGCCATTTTTTGGCAGTTTCTGTGGGGGATCATGATGATTAACCAGATGGGGTACCCTATTTTCAGAGACCCCAGAAATCGAAAGAAACATGGCGGTGGCACTGGGAATTCACAAATGGATTTGTGGTTGATGACTGAGATATGCTTGCCAGCTGCGGGGCACAACACATGGTTGATGCTAGCAACTCAAGAGGTTGGCTACCCCAAGTCCACCCCAAGTCCAGGCTGTTCTTCACTTAGACAATAATTCCAGCGTTGGTTGTCCATTGACAGCTGCATGACACGTTTCTGCTTGGACGACGTTTGTGAAACGTCCAATTGAAACACATAGCCCCAAGCTTCGGGAGAGTATCGACAAGTATCAACAAGTATCAGCAAGTTGAAGGATTTTTCAGGTGATGTGTAGATATGGGATGATATGGGTAGCATCCGGACAAACACGCCCCAACATAGGACGTTTACCAACTTGCTAATTTACCAATGTAGCACCTCAGCGCTGACGCATCTGGGATGGTCCTGGGGACGCCTCCAAAATCTTGTTTGGTTTTGAAATGTTTTGAAACTCATTTCCCATGAAGATTGCTGCCAAATGCACTACTGGTTGGTGGTGACTGGAACCATGGAATTTTATTTTCGCCAATAGTTGGGATGATGATCCAATCTGACGAACTCATATGTTTCATGATGGTTATTGCACCACCAACCAGACTATCTCTGATTGATATTTCATATTTTTCATCGAAGCTGAATGGCTCTGCTGTTTCACTGTCGACCAAACCAGGACTCACTGTTCTGTCGACACTGTGGAACCAAGCGCGGAGAGGCGCTTTCTGTTGGGAACAGCGAGACCACATGGCCTTGGTGGCCTTCAGGCGATATCTTGTGAATATCAATTTACCCTCTGCTAAACATTTACATAGCTATGGAACATCACAATTTTCTAGCTGGGAAAATCAACTATTTCTATGGCCATTTTCAATAGCTATGTTCAATTACCAACAGTTTGCTACTGAAAACGGCCATGTATAATTGATGTTCCCATAAAAAAAATGTGATTTTCCATAGCAAAATGTTAGTTTACCAGAGGGTAACATATCAGAATTTATCAGAATTCATGTTTTCTCTTCGGCACATTGCTTTGGTGTTCAGGGGTTAATGCGGTTGCACCCTTTTTTCTTTAACCTCCAAAATTGCTGGGGGTCTAACTACACGGAAAGCGGCGGATAGTACGCCGCCTGTTTTCCCATCCGTTGCGAGTTCACTTTCCCTCTGTTTTCTCAGGGTTTTTTGCTTTCGTCCATTTTTTGGACCCTTTCAAATCCTGCGACAAACTACTTTGTTTTTGCAAAGTTTTATGTGTAAGTGTTCATTTCTTTGTATCACAAGCTTGGCAGGACGCGAGTTAAATTTTGATACACTTCGATAGGACTGGCACTAGGTGCCCAAATTCTGTACAACCATTGTTTGATCAAAGTATCGATTTCTGGGTGCAGCTTGGAACCAAAGTTTCCCTTGAGTTTTCGAGGGAAAGTTTTTCCAATGAATTCCTTTAAACTTCTCCAATGGCGATCAATGCATAGAATGGTAATATAAGCAAGTATAATTATTATAGAAACCTTGTTTCTTCTTACTTTACAAAAGTACAGAACATACCATCAAGAGCGTGTCAGAAGTTGCTAGGGAAAAGTGCAGAGCGTAACATCAAGAGCGTGTCAGAAGTTCCTAGGGAAAAGCGCAGAGCGTAACATCAAGAGCGTGTCAGGAGTTCCTAGGGAAAAGTGCAGAGCGTAACATCAAGAGCGTGTCAGAAGTTCCTAGGGAAAAGTGCAGAGCGTCACATCAAGAGCGTGTCAGAAGTTCCTAGGGAAAAGTGCAGAGCGTCACATCAAGAGCGTGTCAGGAGTTGCTAGGGAAAAGTGCAGAGCGTCACATCAAGAGCGTGTCAGAAGTTCCTAGGGAAAAAGTGCAGAGCGTCACATCAAGAGCGTGTTAGGAATGAGCGTGTTCCACGCACTCTGAACGGGACGTTAATACCCCACCCCACCCCCCCCACCCCACCCCAGGGAAAAGTGCAGAGGGTAACATCAAGAGCGTGTTAGAAATGAGCGTGTTCCACGCACTCTGAACAGGGCGTTAATACCCCACCCCACCCCATCAAAACAGCAAGGGCACGTGACAAAAAGTAGAGGAGAAAACAAAAAAACGCACGAAAGCAGGCGGCGTTCTATCCGCCGCCAGCCAACTACACTGCTGCTCATTGTTTTTGAAGTATGGTAATTCTTGATGAAATGGCATGGTACAGGCAATAGGCCAGTTGGAGTTCTCCAGACATAACAATCAGCAATCTATCCAGTGCTTTCAAATTGAACATAGATCGAGAAGTGATCCAATTCCTCAAAATCCCCCAAAGTCATTCATTCAATGGTTCCACATATATGTACATAAATCCCCTAGTAAACAATGGTTCACCATTAGGGGGAAGGGATTATACGATGGACATGGCAGTCGTGGCTTTGAGGCAAACTTTGAACCGAGCTATCACCTGGCAAGCAATCGCGGGGAAACACAGAAGAGTACGTGGAGTGGCTGTGGAGAGGTCTATGGTGAACGATCTCCTTAAAAAACCTGGTAAACCTGGATGTACTGAACATGAGAGAATTTTACTGAACATTATGTTCCTAGTTACAGTAAAATAACAGAACATTTTGGGGATGAGAAACAGTTTGTTTTTAGGTGGGAATTCTTAAGCAAATCCAAGGAAGTAAAGACATTGTTTCCCACTTTTCGGCATCTATGACTTGGGGTTGCATTCATAGTCATTATGTTTCTTAGATGGTTTTGGAGGCTTCTTGGTTCTGAGAGCTGGACAAAGCTGCAAGCTGGAGAACCTTTTAATTGTTTAAAGCCTTATAGATGGAGGTTTTTAATGGGACATAGTTAAATATTGCAACATATTGGAAAGTGAACCTACAATGGAGGTTTTAATGGGACAACATAGGGAAATATGAGAACATATTGGAACATACCTTTTAAATGGAGGGTTATAGCTAGAAAAATCATCAATGATGGATTTCCCAGCCGAGTTTGATTACTGGAGGGATCCAGGATTCAGTGAAGTCTCCAAAGCAGGTTGCATATGGAGGTGTACTAAAATGGGGGGTAGCACCCTAGAACATCCATTTTTTCCACTATAAAACCAATAACCAACCGTTTTGGGGAGTCACCATTTATGGAAACTCCCATATGAATCGTATATCCACACAAGCCTTCGAAGTTTGTCTAGAATCATGTTTCTCCAGGTGTTTTCCTATAGACAGCCTGGGTGGTCAGATAATGCCCTTTCCAAACTTTCGGACAAAAATAACGTCTACAATTTCATACCATCATCATCGTCATCGTCATCATCATCATCATCATCATCACCATCATCATCCTCATCGTCGTCATCGTCATTGTCATCGTCATCGTCATCACCATCATCATCATCATCATCATCATCATCATCATCATCATCATCATCATCCTCGTCGTCATCGTCATCGTCATCGTCATCATCATCATCATCATCATCATCACCATCATCATCTTCATCATCATCATCATCATCCTCATCGTCGTCATCGTCGTCGTCGTCATCATCATCATCATCATCAAATCTATAAATGCGCGATTTCCCCATATTTTCCCATTCTTTCCCATATAACTGGGCCATAAATGCCATCATATTTCTTCTTTTAGCATGCATACACTTCTGCCTTGAACTGCCTCGAGCTTGAATATTTGGGTGGTCATAAATGTTCGTCGCCAGTGAATGGCAGACCGTCACTACCACAACGCGGGAGGGACAAATTTCAGATGATTTCGCTTTCGCCGAAAGCGGGGATCGAATCTAAGGTAGTGGCGCTCCCAAGATATATTGGTTGCTTCATACACCCCGATATTATCTATAGATACTGTGCATCTACCAGAAATCCTAGTTGACCTACTTAGTTTAACCAACTTTGCTAGCTATGGCGCAGAACCTTATATCTTACCAGCATTCATGGTGTGAACCGAGAAGATTTCACACTTCAAATTCGAGAAAAATCAAAGATTCTGGGACCCACGGATGAATAGCCATTGTTTCTATGAAACCACCCACATGCTTGCAATGAAATCTCAGTTTGATGCGTTTTGTTTCCTTTTTCCAACATCATATTATCCAAAGATCTTTGCATGTATCTATTGTTCACGAGGTTATCAACGATATTGTTTGCATTTGTTACTACAATGTGGACCGCCCTAGTTACTACAGTTGGTTTGTTTTTGCCAGCACCGTTACCTATAGTTACAATTCCGGGCTTGCAGGCTGGATCATCGATGTCAGACAGCGATTCTCCTAATGTGAACTCAATGATTAGTACACCATCCCCAATAGAGGTTAAACTTTATGATAAACTAACATTTTGCTGTGGAACATGGCCCAGTCGAAATAGTGGATTTACCCAGCTATAAAATGGTGGATCTTTCCAGTTCATTTTTTGTATGTTTACCAGAGGTTTTGCGGTTTATGAAATTGGCTACGCCCCTAAGACAACGGGATGATGTAACATGACCCCGATGGCGTCTATAGATTTGTGTGTCCGAAATCGGTGGATGGTGGCGAAATCCGAATCGCCAGTTTATCCCCTAAAAAAGTCCCATATTTATAGGTTCATAGTTAATAAGGTTTATAGTTATGGATAGTTATGGTTAACTAGTCCATTTTATTGGTTTATTTAAGTCCCCAATAGGTTAACTAGTTTATCCATTGTTTTTAATGTATCATAGTTAATCATAGTTACCAATAGGTTCCAACTGGTGCAGGACTTCGCCACCATCCACATGGTAGATTTTGGCATATTGTTTGCTATATTTTTGGATAATTGGAAGAACTATAAATCCATAATTTGTGGCAACTCTTAATATGGATTATGCATCTTACTATTTAATAGATTGCATGATTCATATCTACATCTTACTATTAATACCCACAGACGCCGTGTGTTGCCCAGACATTAACATTGAGAATGTCGTGCTGTCGAATATATGATAGGAGAGATTGCAGAAAATACTGCATATACGCAGAGTTTTCCAGTTTAGGATTCAAAGTTTAAGAGCCTAGGTTTTTGCGTTTAGGGTTTTAGGGTTTGGGGTTTTAGTTTAGGGTTTAGGATGGTTTAGAGTTTTAGGGTTTAGGGCTCGTCGTGTGGAAAATCTCAAAACACTGGCCCTGCGCAGGTGTTTGAGCATGTTGAAGGATAATGCCTCAACATGTTTAAACGCCATTTGAACCTTCCGGGCAACACACAGCGCCTGGCCAAATTAATATGGATTATGCAACTATTAATATGGATTATGCATCTGTCTATTTACCCTCTGGTAAACTAACATAGCTATTGAAAATGGCCATTTATAGTGGATTTACCCTTTAAAAATGGTGATTTTCCATAGCTATGTTAGTTTACCAGAGGGTATATCTATTTATGATTATGCAGTATTCCCAGTATCCCCAGGTGGCTTCCAGATATCGTAGGCATTGCCATGACCAGGGGGAGCAACGGGAGCTTTGCCGACCAGCAGCTTGCCACTGGAAGGTGCAGCCACATGGTTGCTTTAAATGCTTTATCAATCAATTTGTGGTGTATATATATATTTACAGTATATACAATATAGATTCTAGCATTTACATATTTTTAATATATATATATATATACTTATATATACATTTATATATATATATATACTTATATATACATATTTATATATATACTTATATATATATATACATGTAATTATACATTTATTATATATGAACACTGTGCCCCCCCAGTCATCTTTGTGGGTTTTTAAACCTCAATCAACAGTCGACCCTGAGAATCGCAAATGGTAACCCTGGTGTATGATTACACCAGTTCCAATTTCCTGGGGGAAGTATATATGTATATATAGTACTGATTGGTGGTTTGGAACATTTGGATTATTTTTCCATACATTGGGAATAATCATCCCAACTGACTAATATTGTTCAGAGGGGTTGAAACCACCAACCAGTATATCTATATATATATGTAGTGGGATTACTATCCAATATTTTTTAGTGAATTTTCCCATGACAAATGGTGATTTTCCATAGTTATGTGAAATTACCAGAGGGTGTATGTGTATATATATATATATATGGTTGGTGGTTTCAAACATGAACTTCATTTTCCATTTCATATGTGGGATGTCATCCGAAACCCATTGACGAAGTCATATTTTTCAAGATGGTTAAAACCACCAACCAGTATATATATATATAGTTAGTCAAGACTATCTTGAGTCTTTGGGTGAACAAGCCCCACAAACAGGAATCATGATTATCAGTTGTATCTCCAACAAGTGGTCAACAACCGTCTTCTGGGGATAAATGACAACTGTTTTTCTTCGGATACATATAGTGGATATGTTTGTCCTCCTTACCATATACAAGTCTCATTTTGCTTACATAATATCAAATGATATCCCCATGTGTGCTGTTGATTTATCCGGCCCTGTGTCATCAAACGTGGCTGGAAAATCTTCAATTTAGTTCCATGGTTTTCCACGCTAGAAACTTCCATTTAGTGCGGCGATTTCCCATCTAGCCATGTTTGAGTACACCGGAGGGTACCAACAAGTCTGCTATACTGCGGATGGAAGAAATCAGAAGAAATCCTACACGGAAGACGGTTATCACATTATAATCCCACTACTTACAGTGTTTCATAGTTACCAATAGCTACCAATCGTTACCAACAGTTACCAATAATTACCAATCGTTACCAATAGTTACCAACTAATATCCTATTCATATTCCATTGGTTATTGTCCGTTTATCCCATTGTCATGGAATCGAGGGGGGGTTCTGGGGGGGTCTGAGCATTTAAGCTCCTGATAAGGCTGGGAAATGACAAACCCCTATAAGGCCTTATTAAGGTCTTATTATATTAAGACTTATTAAAGGCTTATTAAGGGGGGTTATCATTTAAGGCCTTATCTGGGGTCCTGAGGTGTAATTTTTGGGTGGTATGCGGAATGGCTTCGCTTATCCAAAAGTGGTTTATTCAGTTCTTATCATGTAAGCCTTGGACAAGCCCTGATTAAGCCCTTCTTTTTCGCCTTTAGCCACCCAACCCCCCAAAATCCAGGTCAAATCACTCTTGGACCTGACTTTCTTTCTGAACACCCAGAAATTCATCTTTCTTTCTGAAGATGATCATTGAATAAGCCATGGATGTTCAATGATCATGAATAAGCTATTGAACATCGCTGCAGAAGTCTTTCTTATCCATGGCTTATCCAGGCTTATCCAGACCCCCAGACCCCCCAAACCCATTTCGGGTGTTATTGACCGCCAGATCAACCGACTGGATGTGCCATGTATGGGCACACGGTACGCTACGCGTATCTTACAGCAGCTTTAGCGAACGTTACGTTGGGTTTTTTTCGGATTGACATTCAGTAAACCATAGTAAACCAGCAAACAGCTGTTTTTTTTCATGTTTGTTTTTTGAGGTTTTCTGAAGGTCTGATCGTTCTAGGAGTTATTTTTCCTCCATTGCGCTATTGGGTGATCAGCTAATCCCTGAACTAGAAGCTGAATGAAGAGCATCCAGGTGAAATGTAGGCAAGGTATGGCAAGGTATGGCAAGGTATGGCAAAGAAACACAAGAATCTACAGAATAGCATGAATATTGTGGCTTGAAACTCATTTTTACCATGATTTCAGTGAATGAATTTCCTTTCACGTTATATGAACAACATCTTCAAATCCCACAGGACATGTAATCCCAGTTGGTTTATAACTCCGATTTCATTGCGGTTTATGACATAACTAGTGTCTATAGTACTCATGGAGTCTGTAAATCAGCTTTGAACCTGTCTGAAACTATGTGCAGTTAAGTCTGGCTCCAGCCCCGCGGCACCCGGCAGCGGTATGACAGAAGCACAGGTCTCCCGGCTGCCCACAGACGACCACGCAACGACCTTACCATAGACATCCTCCGATAATCAAACGTGGTTTGCTGGAACTTGTACCATTTATAGATAACGTTTGCATTAATGCATCAAAACTTCCTTTATTAAGCGGTTTTCCTAAATAGAAAATTGTTATGGTTTTCCCATTCAAACTTTCATTTCAAGGCTATTTCCCATTGCCACGTTTCGTTGCCAAAGGAACTGTCCCCGTGTGCATCTGTTTTTCCAATTTAAGATGTTGAAATAATCTTGCATTTTCCCCAATGTGTATATATATATATGCATATATTTATATACATACATATCACTTTTCATTTGCATTTGAACGAAAGACGGAGATACAAGTGAGGAACGACGGTTCATCTGTTTTCATCGGGGGGTTATGCTGTTTGATCTTTTGAAAGATACTGGTACAACGAGATGACTACATGAGTTCTGACTGAGCCGCTCATGTGATATTTTTTATTTGGTGATATCATTTGTTTTATTCTTGTGGATTAGGAAATCGGTTGTAGTCATGACACCATGATTACAAACCACTTTACCCTCTGGTAAACGTTTACATAACTATGGAAAATCACCATGGGAAAAACCACTATTTCTATGGCCATGATCAATAGCTATGTTTGACATAACCAGAGGGTAATTCCTTTTCCAAAATCAATGTACCTATGGTATTTCGTGGGCTCAAGTGGTCCGGAGAAGTGGCTATATACCATCTGGTTATTTAGCATAGCCATGGAAAATGGCCCATAGAAATAGATGGTTTACCTATTAAAAGTGGTGATTTTCCATGGCAAACTGTTAGTCATAACCAGATGATACAAAGATATATAGGTGATGTGTGTTTTTGTTGTTTCGATCGGTGACTGGAGAATAGTGGAGAATGCTAGAGAAAATGTGGCGCCACATTTCCATTGTTAAGTTTGTTGAACCAAGTAGGTCAACTGTTGATTTATGGTAGATATTGTGCCATGTAGTGGTGGATCTAACTTTGTGCGTTAATTTTAGTACATTACATTCACCATTCGTGCATGGTTTAGCCTTTCAGGAAATGTTAACTGCTACCATGGCAATGAGACATTACTTTTTTTCAATGGAAATCCTTGTCAAGCTAGAGGGTACCTAGTATGAACTATTTTCGATGAATTCTCCAGTGCCATATTTTTTTGGTCTGTGTGTCTAATTTAACTATCTATCTATCCATCCATCCGTTTGTTTTTCATTCTGTCTATCTATTTGTATATGTCCCACCTCCTCAGTCCACGCGCATGTTCTTCCATTGGGCCGCTGCAATAACATGTCGCGTCGGCAATTTTGATTCGGCTGCGCTAGCGCGCTTCCACCTCCATTACGCCTTTCTTACTTCATTCCACCTCCACTTATGCGATGACGATAGCCGGAGGCCTTTTCGCAGAAAGCTGGCTGCCCCTCTGAATGGGCTTTTTTCTTCTTTCATCCAGTCCTTTGCAGGGCGTGTTCCAAAGCACGGCTCTTCATCAAAGAGTTGTTTTTGATATCGTCCCTGCTCTGGACTCTGCCTTGACAGCGGCGTGCGTGAACAAGAGTGGAATCATGACCGCCCTTGCAGACATAGTTTCCGGCTTTGCAAAAGAACTCTTAGAAAAGCCCCCGTGGAAGCGCGCAAGGAAGCAGAAAAGACGGATGAAGAAGAACACGTCCCTGATCAGGATGACCACGGGCAGAAATGCGAAAGACTTCCTTGTCGAAAGGCTTGGCCGCCATACACAATAACAAGCCAGCATGTTTTTTCGGATGTCACCTACTTGCCAGCAATTGGAATGCAGATGGCGCAAGACAGGCATCGAGCTATTGGCCTTTACGATGAGGGATGTTTCCTCCTTCGAGCGCGAGGAAGTTTCTGGCTTCAATCAATGCTACAATAACCATAACCATGTCCAAATTACTCGACGCTTCGATTTGGAAGCGAATGGTCGTCAAAGATAACAACTGTTTTTTTCAATCCTGCTTTTGCTTGGCCACAACATTTCACGTGGAAGAATGGCATGATTTCTTTCGTTTCCTGACGTTCCACAGTAGCCCACCCCTTTGAGACAGCAGATGCCGTATTGGAGCCTGCGGTGTGTTCCCTACCTGATGCACGCTCTGAAGGCTCGCCAGTAACCCCAGCTCCATTGCTAACAAATATTTTTCCCATGCTCACAAAGATCGAGAAGTTCCACACTGCACATTCTCCTGATTTACCTATTTCTGTGCCCCAGATCATTATTTGTTTGTCTCTCTATCTTTCTAATCCAAAATAATGTGATATAACCTAAAGCTAATCTAATCTATTCAAATCTAGTCTAATCTAACCTAATGATCGATTTATCTGTCTATCTACATTGAGTTGGGGTTGAGCTCGGGATTTAGCAAAATGCGATTTTCCAGCCACCGAAGCTTCTATGTTTGGGAAGGTTTGTGCTTGTAATGTTTGGGTCAAACCCCTGTCTTTGTTGAGCACCTGGCAAGCCTACTCAAAAACTATGGGGCCAGCAACGTTTTCTTCAGGTTCGTTATTTTTTAAAATTCAGCCAGTGTAATATGTTCGGTCAAATCCCTCGCGGCAGTAATCCCCAAAAATGCAAAAACAATCCAAGTTCCCATTACTGTGCTACAAAATGGAACCGCTCAGTTATGTTTGTTGGTCTACAACTGTGCGTCCAACAACACAGAGAATAGAGGGTTTGACTTTACATTCAAAATCCAACAGCAAAAGCAAACCAAAACAACAGAACAGACAAGAAAAAAACACACGAACAAAAACAAAAACAATTGCGGTAACTGTGGAAATTCGAGGTTTCTTTCGGTTTGTTGTTATTTTTATTTTTGTTTGTTTTGTTTTTTTTGTTTCTTCTGGGGAGGTTTCCAGTCGGTTTGTTTTTATGGCGAATTTGTTTTGAGTCTGCGATGTTTTTTAATGTTTTCGCTCAAACCATTTTTTTTGGTTCCCGTTGGCCCTGGCCTCATAAATCTATAACCCCATCTAACTATAGTTTTCACTGCCGTGTATCCAGCAGTAAACCATGTGAACAAAACCAATTTGTAACAAAACTGAACTAAGTATGACAATAATATATATATATATATATATAATATACCTACCATAAACCCAAATTTACCATTGTTCATCTATCATATTTGGAAGTGTTGTTCCACTTGTAACTGGATACATAACTATCCCAACTCGCTGGCGTCCCCAGGTTGAGGTCGCCGCGGCCAAGGAGGTGCCAACTCTGGCAGCCAAGACGTGCCGATGGCTGCAAAACCCAGGGACCCAGGCGGGAGGGCATTGGACCTTTTGCTTTTTGAGCCAAAAGTAGCGGGGTATGTTGGGGTTGGATTTTTTCGATTTTTTTTCGAAAACCCCAAAGTTGGAGGTTGTTTTGTGGAAAAGTGTTGAGGAGAACTATTGTGAAAGGCAAAGAAAAAGTGGTAAATCCTTTTACTTGAGGAATGCCCCCATGAATTTGGGAACTTGCCTGGAAAAATTGGGTTGTTCGGCTCTTGATGACGCACAACGCCTCTAATTGGGGTGGACCACTTTGGAACGGAAACATCCCCACCATTCTGGTTCACTCATCAGGCTCCCGCTGTTTCCATTCAATGTTTGTGTTTTGTGTGTGTTTTAACTAATAACTGATAACACTAGACAACATAATTATCATGATTGATTTATTGGTGTGAGTCAAATCCCCGGTACGTTGGTAAACGCCAAAGTAGTCTGTTATTGGATGTTCATCCCCCAAATGTGCTATAATAGGTGTTGATCCATCCCCGAATCTATTTCTGATAATACATGTGTGTAAGTGTATACAACCATTGAAAATTATGTTTACACACAATATTGGTTTTATTACTTACATATATGATTAGATATTGTATACCCATATAGTACGACATGTATATATTTCAATAAACATGAATACAATAGTCTATGGCGATAAGTATCAAAAACATTCAGAAACCACATTTATTGGAATTACAAACCTTAGTTGATATATATATATATACTATTTTTTTTGGATATATATATATATGTATACATATATACATACATATATACATACAGTGTTACAGTGATACTGCTGTTGGTTCGACCCAATCATCTTTGCTTCCTGTCCAGGTCTTTTTTGGAGCCGGGGATCTCGGGTTGTCAACATGGGTCATCAAAGAGATATCGGGACATGATAGCCTCTGGTAAATTAACATACCATCTGGTTATTTAACATAGCCATGGAAAATCGCCATGCTATTAATAGGTAAGCCATCTATTTCTATAGACCATTTTCCATCGTTATGTTAAATAACCAGAGTGTAGACCGTGAAAATGACCAATTTTCAGTGGAAACTAGTCTTCCAACCCCGATGGCTGCCAGGGTCGAACTGTTAATTTACCAGAGTGTATATAATATGTTTTTTTGTACGGATATGAAAATTACTTAAAACATCTTTGAACATGATTCTGAAATTCTCATAATCTTGTAGCAAAGTTGGTGAACACAAGTGGTTAGGATTTATGGTACTTATAACTAGTTCGTCAGATGATGGGATACCAACACACATAACTGGGAGACCCCACCCTATCATGGTGTATCCATTTACTGTATCTATGTGTAGTTTGTCAGCGTTTTGCCCATGAAACGCGCGCCGTTGCTATGTTTGATGACTAGAATGTCTTGTAGCAACCCCAAAAAAGAGAAGCCATGGACACCCAGTAGGCGAATGATTTTCTGGCTTTGAACTTCGGCCAGAAAGGTGAATTTCTGAAACAGCGCAGCTGTTTCATGGTGTTTCCAGAGTGCTACTCATTGTGTTTTGTATGCGTTTTTGTAGATGGTCACATTTACAAGAGCATGTATATTTGCATATATTTGCATATATTTGCAGATTTAATGTGCACATACATATGGTCGTCATATCGTATATCCAACAAGACCGTGCTGCAAAGCTTGGGTGACCATGCTTTGGCCACTGTTTGATGAATTTAGACGGAGGAATTTGATGGACTTAGATACGTTAGTTGCATGATGCAATCATTTCACGTTTGATAAACACGTCGTGTTTCTGTCTTGGCTTCCAAAATGGCCCCAAGGTTTCCTGTTGATTTTAGGATATTGGCTGATGAGGAGTTTCAAACATGTTCGCATAATTTTATCTAGTTGGTGGTTTGGAACATTTTTTCCATATATTGGGAACAATCATCCCAACTGACTTTCATACTTTTCAGAGGGGTAGGTCGACCACCAACCAGTTATATTTTTGCATGCAAATTTCGTGTTTCTTCCATCCCAATCCCAACTTGGAAAATGATGGGCCCCAGATTTTCTTTCGCCATGGGACTTTGCGAGGGACGGTGCTGGGGTTCCCTCGCCATCACAAACCGTGGGACCTCAGGTGGTTGTGGGCTTGGCTGCGGGAATCACATTGGCTGAGGCTCAGTTTTTCTTGGGGGATGGAGGAACCTGAGGAACCCCAACATTTTGAGGATTTCTCCAGCAAAAATGGGGACGTCACCAAGAAAAATATGGTGGTTTTATCATCAATTGATGTTAGCCACACTGGTGGACATAACTCTGATATATCAATTAATAAGTATGATATTAATTGTTGGATGTTATCTATCAATAACTCTGATATACTATGATTAACTATTGGATTGATGGATACTGATGGTAGATATCTTTAGTTCATGGGCTTTAAGAAAAGCATCAACTCATGACTGTGTCCACCTATGATGGGCTTATTTTCTTGGTTTATCAACCAATACGTTAGAGTAACAAGAGCGCAGACATATCCGTTATATATCATATATATATCATTATATATATATATATATCATATATATATAAGATATATATATATATATCTGTCAGTCTAGTCATAAACCAACTCAACTATCTATGTCCCCTCGTCCGGTGGAGATAGTGCAAGATGTTCATCTTCTTGTTGAAAGGGAAGTCATGGACATGGTGAAAAATCCTTTGCTCAATTGGTGATTGTTCCAATTGCTAAGTTATTAGATTACCGAAGGGTATATTTATCCGAGTTGCCCAAAGATTCAAAAGATAGAAAAAGTGTGTTCGCTGGATCATGTGTTTTGTCTCATAATTTCTGGGTGTCCAATGTTTCTAACTATTTCAGGCGTGCTTTGCCACGTTCTCTTGGATTTGTCTACCACCGATGCATCCTAAACACATACGAATGTCTATTATTCAAGATGTGTATATGACATGATATTATATGATTTTGACTATGATATGATATGATACAATATGACTTTTTAAGTATCATATGATATACAGTGAATATACATAGTTACATACATACATCATCACATGACCTGAGTAGTACCTGTCAATTGCCCGTATGCAAAACCGGAAGCGAATTCGTGGGGCCCCTGTGATAACGAAATAATGATTGGTTGGTGAACATAACTCCAATGTCCCTAGCCTTTTTGATGCTTATAGCTATAGATTATAGCATTCATAGGGCGATTCTCACTCCAAATTATCAAATAGTTAATACCAGCTGGTTATTTAACATAGCCATGGAAAATCACCATGCTATTAATAGGTAAACCATCTATTTCTATGGGCCATCGAAAAACCATGGCGAACTGTGAATGTCATAACCAGATGGTAAATCCCATTTTCATGTACCCTCTGGTTATTTGTTACATAGCCATGGAAAGATCCACCATGCTATTAAGAACGGTAAACCGTCTATAAATGGAACATTTGGTACTTCATAACTTGCTTGCTTGCTCAGCATGCCCAGAGAACGGACCTCCCATAGATTGGCGGGCTTCGAAATTCACCAAACAGGTGGGATCCTCATCATATTGTTGATTATCTCCCGCAAAATAAAAAACGTCCCCATGAAAAAAAAAGGTTACGAGTTGAAGTCATGAAACTTAGACCAAAACTTCAAACATGCTGTGAATAAACCCAGTTGTCACTTGAATAAGCCTTTTTTTTGCTATGGTTTCCCCATAGTCATCCCCACCAGAGTCTTGGTCAGGTTCATCCGCATGAAAACGTCATCAAAGTGCTGAGTTTTCCAGGGAACCTCCGGTATCTTAGGGGGGAGAGTGGCTTATGAGATATCGATAGTATGAAATAATATTAGTGATTACCCTCCAGTAAATTAACAGTTCGACCCTGCCAGTCATCGGGGTTGGAAGATGAGTAAAACCACTAAAATTGGTGACTTTCAGGGTCAACATGTTAATTTACCAGAGGGTAATTGATAAGACATTTATAATCTGATTGGTGGTTTGGAACCGTGGAATTTTATGACTTTCTATATATCGGGAATAATCATCCCAACTGACGAACTCATATTTTTCAGAGGGGTTGAAACCACCAACCAGATATTAGTGATTGATAAGAAATTTATAAAGGTTCTTCAAAGTGTTTATAAGTGAATGTGGGCATAATGTAGAGTATATTATTATTGGCCATTGGGGCTTATATGATTGATATTAAATTGGTGATTTGCGCGTCATAACCCCCAAAACAAAGCAAAACATACTTGGAATATGTATGAAGATGTTCATGTTTTTGTGATTGATACAGTATTTGTTGCAAGTCGGGAGTTTCTCAATGGCTGGGGGATCCCCTGTCGTCACCATTGGTTTCACTATTTTATGGTCATCCATGACTTGGATGATTTGGTGTACCCCCACCATTTTAGGAAACCTACAAGTAATTAGGCCATAGTGCAGAACATACTTGGAATATGTTCATGTTGTTTATTTTTGTTCGGATTATGGCCTCGTATAACCTGGCTACATCCAAGTGTAAACCTTCAGGAACAGGACTGTCAATCAGCCAAACCCTCTGTAGGACACGAAAAATTGCAAAAAACACGCAAAGGTCTTGGGGGTTTTCAGGATAGCTTTGCAAAGTGGAGCCCCGAAACCGTAGCTAAATTGGTGAACATAACTCCAAGAAGTATGGTTTAGGCAGCTTATAACTATACAGTTAATTTGGTATAAGCCAACTTATAACATCTTATAACTGGGGTGGTCACGTTCTACATTCCCTCAACATGACGAAACAAAGATAAAGTAAAACATCTACTTCAGGCGCCACCAAGTTTTTGACTCCTGGCGCGTTTGTTGTTTGGTCCCTTATTTCACCATGTGCAGTAAACATCTAGCGTTCCTGTTTTGTTTTGGTATGAGCGGTCAAAGTCGCAAGCCAACCATCACTGGTTGGTATATATTGGGAATGTAAACATCCCAACTGACTTTCATATTTTTCAGAGGGGTAGGTCAACCACCAACCAGACATGAAAGACCTGCAAAAGAGACCATGGTTGCACCCGCTCTTCGGGGATCACTTGCGTTGAGGAAACTTTGGTTGAAAGCGCTCACTTGCGCTGCTTGGCGGCACCCTAAGTCCGATGATCAAAGACTAAGAATTACAGTAGGTTGAATTGATAGTCACTTTGAAATGATATCCCCTGATATCTATTGGCTATGTTTGGGACATGCCCATGTAGCGGCGCGAAATGCGAGAAAACTACATGTTTTATATGGATACATATCCCCAAATCGCGATTTGCAACCGCGCAGGGCTCGATATAGTTGGTTGGTTTCCAGAGGCATCAATACAAGCTGCGCAAAAACATCCTTGAAATCGTGTAGAGAACACAATAAACGTTGCCAAATCTGACAGTGCATTTAGGTGCATTTAGTATCATTTAGTGGTTGGTTCCAATCTGATTCCATACATTTGCCACAGGGTGTCAACGTGTTGTCATTGGTGTAAAGGATATTGAAGACGATGGTTGTCTCAAAGGTTATCAACACCATATGGCCATGTGCAACTCTTCAGATTCAGATGATTCAGATTCTAATAGGCAGCTTCTGCCTATACAGTGTCACCGACAAAACAATTGTTAAAAAATGGTTGAAACATACAAAAAATGCTTTAATACATAGCTTTCTCCCCGGCCAGTCATAAGTTGGTCTTTTTTAGCCATTCCAAGTTTTTGCTCAATGAGAAAAATTGAGTGTAACCTTATCTAAGGGGCCCGACATTGCAACCTGATCGGACGTCTTTCCTGAGGAGTTACGTATTGCATTAGTTTGCGATCAAAGTCATGGTTTCAAATCTCATGGTTTGGATTTCCATATGTTTCGATGGGTTTTCTAACATTTTGAACATCCGAGTTTCCGAGGGTTTTCTGTTGAGTTAAAGCGTCGGTGGTCCATGGATGTCCATGGATATTGGTCCCATCCTTAAAAAGTCACATACCATCTCTATCATACATACCTGATCGGATACAGGATCTAATAGGTGACTACACCAATAAATCAATGGACACACCAATAAATCAATGGACATGAACACATAGATGAAACAAAACTAACTTATACATATATACCCGTAAAATTGTAGAAATACTAAGATTATGGTGTCAAACGCCATTTCTACTTGGAGGGTCTAGATATTTATATATCTATATACTGTGCATGTAAATATATATATATATAATATATATATATATATATAATATAAATACATATATATATATACATGTAATAATTAGTAAGTCGGGATATTCCACATGCAACTAGCTTATTGCATGGTTCCCACATCCACGATGCCAAGGTGGTGTTGCCCATGATCATTTGTGGTATCTCGGTGCGCCGGATCATCGTGGGATATCAAGGATTATCAAGGGACCAAAGGCTTTCAATGGAACCTTGTATGGGAAACAAATAGTGAAATCACCAGCATTGCTGGATTTTTTGGAATCTAAAGCAATCATAACTGGTATATGATGGGAATTAACATATATAATCCATATATATATATCAACTATACATATCCCATATGGCCCCGGTATGGGGATTTCGGAAGACTCCCACAGGAATGGGTCATTGAGTTGGAATGGGTTATTTAGGGGTACCCCCATGACTATGGAAACCCCCATGACTGGAAGTCAAGTCAAACTGCATATATATATATATGTACATACACAGATTACATTGGATATATATATATACATACAAAGTGGGGCCCCCTAGATAGCTAAGTTGGTTAATAAGTCCAATAACTATGGTTTATGGTAGATATAACTATAGTTAATGGGATTTATAGAACAACTTATAACTGGGGGGCACCACATTGTATATACAGTATATACTGTAATTGTTTCAGTAAATGATGATAGTTGCGATGATTTTGGTAGTTCGAATCGTTGCTTCGAGACACTGTCGAGTTGGTTTCTGTTCAGCGATCCACCTTTTGGGACAGGACTGGAGCAGAATTGGGCTCACTATGACTGGTCTGAATTTATCAATGGTAGTCATGACCAGTGATCCATTTGGATATGTTTCAGGGACAGTCATATACTGTAATATCAGTGATAGTCATGATTGTCATATAATTACCTGATCCATTTTGATATATTTGGGATATAACTGACAATAACCACCAAGACAATGACTATGATATGAAGTATGATCATATATATATATATTGGATATAACTACCATTTGGGAGTAATATGTGTGACCTGTCATGACCAGTCATTACCAATCATAATCATGACTGGGATTCTGACTGGGAATCTAATCATAATCATCATAATCAGAATCATGACCCAGTGATCTAATCCATAATCATAATCATTATCTTGGTCATAATTAGAACAACTATTTATTTGGTAATATTCATACCATTGTCATTATCAGGCATAGTTATTATCATGATATTATCCATAATTATTCTAATAATCTAATCATAACCAATCTATGGGATGATAATCATCATCATCATCATCATCATCATCATCATCGTCATCACCATCACAATATATCACGTGATCTAATCTGGAAAAAAATCTGGTAACCAATCAACCAATCTATGGGACTACCAAAAAGAAATGTCCCATCAGTGATCCCAGGCATGATCCAGTCGATGGTCATGATGCGCGAGCTCCCTGGCGCCCGCAGCGTGGCGTTTTGGGTCATCGGTCTCTATGGCTTCACCACTGCGCCTCGGTGGATTGGGTCCAAGCTCCGTGGAAAACGTGACCGGTCACGGACAGAAAATGGGGACTGTCAACACATGGAAAAAATGGTGGTTTATGGGGATCAAAGATGGAAACATGGTGATTTGACCAATTTTTACATGGTGATTTAAACAATAACATTGTGATTTAACCAAGAGATAGTGGCAACATGGTGATTTAGATTGATTTAACCCATACACAAATGGGCAAAGATGGTGGTTTAACCAAGAGATAGTGGTAACAAAAATGATGTTACATGAGTTTTCATCATATTGAAGCAATAAAGAAATGGCAAGAATGGATAAACCTGATGATTCAACCAAAAATGGTATTTTCATATGGTGAGTTCCATGGGAACAGTGGTGGTATGATCGGGAGAGAATGGGAGTTATCTGGTTTGTTTGTTTTTTTCCAAGACACACGGTCAGGAAAACTAGGTGATTTGTCAGTGATTTGTCGATATAATGTCCACCCCATGTATCTGGGGTGTTGGGAGCCCTGATTTTCAGGGGAATGAGTTTACAAAAATGAGCCAGTAACATACCATTGATGGGTCATAAAGTTGGGTTTTCTTCAGCTACTTAATCTCATCCCCCCAAAAAATTAAACGTCCCCTAGAGACGAAACCATGGTTATTTTCACAGGGAATTATAACCACATCATTGGGACTATGATCATGGGAGGTCTTTTTTAATATGAACGGATGGGATGGGATCAAACATCATCCAACGGTCATCCCGATCAAGCAACGAGTCTCTGAATCCCTGCGAGGCACCTTAAGGGATTTCGGCTATGGTATTGTCTATAGTCATTGTAGGGTGACCGTCAACATAGTTTCCCAATATATGGAAAGTCATAAAATTCCACGGTTCCAAACCACCAATCAGATTATAAATGTCTTATCAATTACCCTCTGGTAAATTCACATGTTGACCCTGAACATCACCAATTTTTAGTGGTTTTACTCATCTTTCAACCCCGATGACTGGCAGGGTCGAACTGTTAATTTACTGGAGGGTATTAGTCGCGATTTCGGAATCTGTAGAAAGTTTTGTCCCAAAATGGGTTCGTCCATTTCATCCATTTCATCCATTGGCCAGTGGTCATTTTACCCAGTAAAACTGCCCTAAATTGGGGATAGGACACCATTTTCAGACACACCCATCATATCTATACATACTGTATATATATAGTTATATATATATATATATATTCAATAGTAACATTTTGCAAATCTTGGTTGGGAAGATTCATGGTGTTGATTCTTTGCGATTTTTCGGGTACCTGGTAGGCGGTGATTTTTATCATGGTCACCGCCAGGTAGTGGCTGCTGTGGAGGCGCCGGGGAACTTACATGAGGTTTTAAGAAGCAATAATCATACAGGATGGTGCCCCCCAGTTATAAGTTGGTTTATAAACCCCATTAACTATAGTTATATCTGCCATAAACCATAGTTATGGGAGTTATAAACCAACTTAGCTAACTATGGGGCACCAC
>Ga0126342_10000118_pt1 | contig 55603 bp, 50 predicted proteins | sample Cyp1metagenome_FD_92528 | JGI IMG/M metagenome (GOLD analysis project Ga0126342, IMG submission 92528) | Coral microbial communities from Lord Howe Island, Old Settlement Bay, Australia - Cyphastrea 1 metagenome | ecosystem: Host-associated > Invertebrates > Cnidaria > Coral ...
GCGCAGTACAAAAGACATGTTCATCAGAGATGTTAGGAGGTCAGGGCGCTGATTTCCTGAGAGAGGTTGCATTTTGGAGCATCAGATCTGTAGGTTTGCTAAGATGATTTTGCGTGACAGGTGTAGCACTTCGTATGACCTGTCCTCAATTTTTCCTGGCAGGCGCAGTACTTTAGACAGGTGGAGTGGAAAAATCGCAAAACGCATTTGTACGAGGCCGTCAGCGCTGCACTCAACTTTCGATTTTTGAAGGAAGTCTCGCAGAATTGCTTTGTTTTTGATGTTGTCAAACTCAAAAATTGAAGAAGTCTCGCAGTAGTTACTTCGTTTTGGATGCTGCTCAGTTCAAAAAATGAAAATGTCTCGCGCAATTGCTGCATTTTTGATGTTGTCAACTTCGAAAAATGAGAAAGTCTCCCAGAATTGCTTGGTTTTCAAGCTGGCAGATAGACAGGTAGATAGACAGACAGACAGAGAGATAGATAGACAGATAGGTAGATGGGTAGATTGCTAGATACACAGTTAGATAGACAGATGAGATAGATAGACAGCTAGATAGATAGATGGGTAGATAGATAGATAAATGGATGGATAGACAGATAGATAGCTATACAAAGAGATAGATCGATAGATAGAGATAGAGATAGAGATAGAGATAGAGATAGAGATAGAGATAGAGATATAGATATAGATAGATAGATAGATAGATAGATACATAGATCCATGGATAGATAGATAGATGGATGGATGGATGGATGGATGGATAGATAGATAGATAGAGATACAGATAGATAGATAGATAGAGATACAGATAGATAGATAGATAGATAGATAGATAGGTAGATGGATAGATAGATTGATCCATGGATCGATCGATAGATAGATAGACAGATAGACAGATAGACAGATAGACAGATAGATAGATAGATAGATAGATAGATAGATCCATGGATCGATCGATAGATAGATAGATAGATCGATAGATCGATAGATCGGTAGGTACGTAGATAATCGGAGAAAGAGAGAAAAAGAGGAGACATCAATCACCTTTCGATCCATGAGTGGCTTCGCTCTGCCATTTGTGATTCACAACAGCCAACCTCTCCTACAGGTTTCCTATTTTTGAAACTTCCGCCACCGCCTTGTGCGGTACTACTGGCACATTGTAGATAATAAATCTATATAATTTTACACCATTAATTTATACACTCATATTTCTTCACGTGAGAGAACGTGCCAGCTGGTTCTGCACTTTGCGTGCCCATGATGCTGAATGCCGAGAGCGATGCTGGAAAGGACAAGAAGGCCTGAAAGAGACTTGCAACAAGTGTCAGTTCTAGCTTGATTCCTGATTTCTTGTCTATAGTTTCTTGATCCTTCAGGGCTCCAAGAAGGAAAAGGCGAAGAAGGCTGCCATTGGAGCAACCATGGGTTGTGCTGTTGCAGGAGGTTTGTCAGATGCTCAAGTATATAGCACAATATGGTTTCACGGAGAAAACACTTTTGATTGTGAGCTGCCAATCTCCTATGGCATACAACAGACAAGACTAGCACAACATTGAGGCTGCCGTTCCTCTCGTGGGCAATTTACATGGGGCTGGAGACTTGGGTAAGTGAGAGGTCGTCTCAGTGTCTCTGTCTTGACTTAGAAGACTTAGTCCCAAGGTCTTCCGGGGCGATGATGTCCAATTTGAAGACAAAGGAGCAGCAACCTTGGGACAAAATTACATCACACCACCAACAGGTCATGTTTTGGTATTCGCTGCACAAAACAAGTTTCCTATCGCTGTGATTCACCATGGCCCAAGGGCCTACGCCTATGGCTATGCGTACGTTGGCTCCTTCCTCGCTGTCTCTGGTTGGCTGCTGGGCTTGATTGGCAGCAGCCTCAGCAGCAGCATTTGACGAAGCAAGGACAGGACAGCTGCGACTTGGCAGGTGCTTTCATTGGCCTTCGGCGCTTCCAAACTTTTGGAAAGGCGCGCAATGCGACTTTTCCAAAGTTCTAAGGGATTTCGGTAGTATTTTGGTCTGGTGGGTTCATTGAAAACATTTTTGCAGGAGAAGGAGAAGGATGATGACGATGACGCTGCGGCGAACGCGAACATGCCCACGGACATGTCCCGGTCTTGAGACTGGTCCAGCACAAGAAGTGTTTTTTTGATGGGTGCAGTGGGTGCAGCTATCAGAGTGAGGCCACCCATGGCTGATGTTCCTGGAATGTCGGGACCTTTGCAATCGGCTGGTCATTTTGGTCATTTTGGTCATTTTTGGTTATGGAGAAACAGAGTGAACAACTGGCTGGTGAGAACTGGGGCAGCTTGAGGCCCTCGGCCGCTCCACCAGCCATGCTGCAACCTTGGATCAAACTGCAGTGCAAAATGGTGGCAGAAGGGTGCCATGATTTTTTTTTAAGGCATTCTATTACATCCTACTACTATCCATTTGTAACAAAGAAACTAAGAAACTAAGTGACTCAGCAAATTTCGACAAGTGACACTGCTTGTAACTGCTGTTGTGAGGCCTTCCTAAGCCCAAAGTGGCCCCGAGGTGGAGGAATCTTCCCGCTGTTTTCCATGCTTGGGGAAGATCCGTTCGGTAAACAAAGTGGTTTACCGTGTGCAAAGCATGTGATGACCAGTGAAGACATTTTGCGCCATCGTCACTAAAATGGACAAATGAGATGAAGGGGGAACAGGCCGGGAACAGGTGTGTGGAAGACACTCCAGACACTTTTTAACGGCCATGGGAAGCATTTCCTGTTTCATGTAGGATATTTTTGTATACAAGACATTTGTGTCTGAATTGTTGGATTACAGTCTTGAGAGACTTCGCCAGTCATCCTTATAGGTAGGATACTATTGTCACACTCTGGTATCACAGTGCTGAAATTTGTCATTGTTCACTTTTGCAGGGCACTCTTTGAAGACTTTTGTGGCACACTTTTGCGCGACATTACACGACGCTCTTGTGCAGCACCCTTGTCAATTTGTTTGATGTGACAACCTTGCGGTAGCATTCCGTGAGACACTTTGGGACGCAGTTGTTGCCACAATGCCGCCAAACCGTTTGCAGAGAAAACGCAGCTTAACGTCACGAGGAGGTTTAGTTTCCTATCAAACCAGCATCCGCCAAATCAGATAGCATGAAACTAAATATTTTCTATTCGACTCGGCGAACAAAGAATAAATCGTCAGCGAAACGGCTTGCATGTTCGACAACCAAGCGCCACTTGTGCACGTAGCTCCTTGCAAAATTGAATCGAATATCCGTGGGCTGAGCACACGCTTTGTTGCCGGCCAGCGCAAACTGAAAATGGTCGGCTAATGTCGGCTACTTCCATTGTCTCCTTGTATTTTCGAAGCGCAACCAAAATTAAATTTGCGGTCACTACTAGGTGTTCTTCGCTGGGGTGGCCGCAGCGAAACCCATGCTATTCTTCAGGCTGGTTTGATTCAAAGAACAAATGGATATGGGACAAAATAATGTATGAACAGTATATGAACAGTATGAACATGTTGTGTACAACACTCTGAGGGTTGGAATTGAGAAATCCGACAATGATGGCATGGTAAATAGAGCTTTCTGCCAAGTCTAGGGCACAGCACCCGCAAGCAAAACCTCCTTCAACAGCGCCAACGTTGACAATCCAAGACATCCAACGGAACTGCGACCAAACTGGCTTTGGGACAATTGGGGAAACCATGGGAATAAGTTTGGAAAAACATGGATAAAAAACTGTGAGGGGTGGTAGACAAAACTGGGAATGAACTGGGAAAAATGTGGGAATGATCTGGGAAGGATCCAAGAGTGAAATATGGGAAATATTTGGGGAAAACAATGGGAACAAGCTGAAGTATGGGAATGGCTGGAGGAACGTAAGAGCACTTGTTAAACAAGCAAACACGTGGTCTAAATGTCTTGCCATGGGATTGCATGTCATATTTTGACCATGTAGGCGGCATCGGCGATTTTCAGGGGATTTGAAGGGGAAGAACCTGGGACACAGCAAGGATTTTGAAAGGAGTTGTTTGGGAAGGGAGTACTGTGTCAAATTTGGCTGCCTCACTTGAAGCAGTCCCTCATCAGAGCAGCCTAGGTAGTGACCAAATGAATTCAGGTCCACTGGCAACAACTTGGTATTACGTTCTTGGTGCTACGCTACTAACTTGTTCTTACAACTCCCCATTGCGTTTTTACTGCCCAACTTGTTCCTACAACTTCCAATTACGTTCTTAATGCTATGCTATTAACTTAGCCCGACAATTGCCAAATACGTTTCTTACGTTGTTTGGCAACAACTTGCCACTACATTCTGATGCTGCGCTATTGACTTGCTCATAAAAAACCTCCAACTATGTTCCCAATGCTACGCTACCAATTCACCTGAACACCCTTCACGTGCGCTTTCAACATCCCCTGGCAGCAACTTCACGTCATTCTCTTGCTAGGAGGATATCCAATGGGACGTGAAAGCAAAGGGCCCACAACAAGAGACACTTCACCAGACCACTATTTTCACGGACGTGAAGCGAGCAAATGTCATAGAGGAACCCTCGATGCTGCATCATCTGCTTGAAACAACTAGCTAAATTCCGCATATTTTTTCCTCAGCGCCACGATTTGTTGCTCCATGATAACTGTTGGCACGTGGACTTCGATGGCAATTCCAGAAAAATGTAAACACCTTGAAGTTTTTCACTTTCCGCTTGTGTGCCCTGCGGTTGGTTGCTCATTTGAGGCACAGGGTGTTCTTAGGTGAAACACTGGCAACCAAGACCCTAGCTCAAGAATTGACAAAAACATACAAACACGACAAACTTCTCTGCATCCAAACGTCTGTGGCCGCATGAAAATCTTCCACTTTTCATACCCTTTGAATCGCTAGAAATTTTCCAATTCTTTGTCCCACATATTGAAAGGTCTTCTGTGTTTTCTCCTTGTCACGCCCCATGTTAGTACTTGTTTCACCCAACGATTTCCATCAAGCAAAGCAATGTCATTTCCAAATTTCCAACATTCCAAAAAACATTGCTCCGACCAAATTTTGACACTATAAAGAGACTATAAAGCGCCATCTGTTCTCGCACGTGCTCATTCCAGCAGGCGCCCCCACAACCGAAACAGTTTCCGGCAAATCACATCCATGCATTGTAAACCACGTTCGTAAAATTTGCGGTGCGCAGCTGCAAAACAGGCCACCGCGCTCACAACCGAATCAAAATAACCAAGCTTGAGCGCTAAGGAAACATGTTTGTTGCTCAAAAACGATTTGTTTGCGAAAAATGCCATTGAAACAGCTTGCACTCGATGTTCCATATTTTCAACATGACTCGCACTTCATCTAAACATATGCATTTGCTGTGCAGCTGATTAGGCCGATGACAATGAACAAAGCCTATGGTAAAGAATGAGTTCCACCAAAATTTAGACCCCATTTGGCAGCTCAAACTAAGAGAATATTACACGCTTGCGAGCGGGGTTTCCAGTCCGGCGGCTCAAACACCCACAAACATAAACATTCGTCTACACCCAAGACAAACTGATTGAGGCGAAACACAAACAGAAAAAATACGTGATACCGTGATACCTCAAAACAAGATCTGTGAAACATCCGTGAAAGACCCGTGAAACATCGATGAACAATATGGATAACATAAATAAAACATCAGTTACGCAGGACTAAACCCTAAGTAACCCACAAGGGAAACAAATGGAATTTATTTTCTTCGAGTGATCCCCACCTTGAAACACTATTCTGACATAGTTTCTGACATATCATCTGGAAGTGTATATGGTATATTTATTTTGACATTTTATTTGACATTTTTTCTGGCATACATCATGACATTCTTTCTGAAATTCAATCTATTTGGCATCTATTCAAACATACTTTCTTGCATATCTTCTGACATTCTTTCTGGCATTCTATCTGATATATTCGGAAATTCTGTGCGGTCGAGGTCGGCGGGGATCACTTTGATCCAGCGGTTACTGTTCGGGTCCGGCGGGGACCACTGTGCTCACGAGTTTTTAGTTGAGGTCCGGTGGGGAACATTCTTGATCCCGCTTGCAAGTGAGGTCCGGCGGGGAACTGGTCGGGTCCGGCAGGGACTGCTGCGATCACGAGCTTGCAAATGAGGTCCGGTGCCGCTGGTCTGGCTTTCTGCTGAGGTGCGGTATAATTGCAGCATTCCTCCTGGACCAAAACTTGTCCACCCACAGCAATGTTGATGGCAACACACCACCCGTCAGCCAACTCCTCGCGGAAATCCCGCCATCACCCCCCGGCAACAGCCGCCTACCCCCATCCTAATTGTGGACTTTGGATTGAGCACATCAAGCGACTGGCCAGTATAAAAACAGTCAGCCGACCCAAAAACACAGTAAGGGGGACTCATTGGACCTCGCGCAGAAAAATTGTGTCTGGAAAAAAAATCACAACATCATGAAATAGGCGTCACTGTTCCTGCCACGCTCGGATCTCGTTGAGCTTGTTCTCGGCCATCATCCACCGTCATAGGGGTGTCGAGCTGTCGAGTTTCTTTCTTTTCCACTTTCGTCATTCAGGGGATCCATTTCGGTAATGTACAAACACCGTCGAGTCTCCCGACCTGGTTTGACATACCATGCTAGTCCTTGACCTAGAGCCTCATGGAAATATTTTTCACCTGACCAAGTACTTCAGGGCTGTCCTGAACACGACATTGTCTTTTCGATCCTAGTCATCCACATAGCACACATGGCGATGTCGCTTTGTACTTGTTTGCGCATCAAGATCATCTGGTTTCATGCCTGTTGCCACCGGCTGCGAAGCAAAGTCAGGGTTTTCAAACTTTGCGGGCTCAATTTTTTTTTGGTGTTCCCAAATCAGCCACATTCAGCAAAATTGCCACCGCTCCCATTTCCAGCAAACTGTGTTGGATGGCTTTTAGCATCTTCAAAAACGGGGTTACGGCACCTGTAGAAGTGCGGCGCTTTCAGCGTCTTGAAAGTGGACAACGTTTGTAACTCATTTTTGTTACTGTCGACCAAGCTTGCGCACCATCCGCAAAGACTGTCGCATTCGGGAACGTTGTGCAAGTTATTTGACGAAGATGTTACAACGTATCAATAATTTTTTGCAAATTATTTGACATGATGTTACAACGTGTACGGAACATGTCGAAACTTACGTGAAGAAAATGTTACTACGCATCAACAACGTCTTGAAAATGACCTGAAGAAGGGGATGCAACGTATCAGGAACGTTTTTGTAAGTTATTTGAGGAACATACAATATATCAAGAACGTCCTGCAAGGTATTCCACGAAGTCGTTACAACGTATCAGAAACGTTTTTAAAGTTGTTTGAACAAATTTGTTGCAACGCACCAGAAACGTTTTGCAAGTTACGTGACGAAAATGTTACAACGTATCAAGAATGTCTCGGAATATACTTGCAGAAACTGTTACAACGTATCACTTGAACAAGACGTTATAACATATCAGGAACGTCTAGCAAGTTACGTACGGAAGATGTTTTTTAACGTAGAAACACCTTGTTGTTGACAACGCAAACCACAGGACGCTCGTATATCCTCCCCCAAACCACCCCTTTCGATAAAACATGTGCAAAGGTGACAACAGTCCCGCCGCTGCTGCTCCATGGCCGCCGTCAGCAAAAACTTGATGTGCAGATGCTTGAATCCGCCGACTCCCAAACGCTGAGCAAAAACTTTGCCACTGCTTGGGTCCGAAACAATTACCACACTGGCCTCCTTCTTGGTGATAAAATTCTAGGGCCGTCCAATGTAAAGACCAAACTTTCCGCCCCAGCACTTGCAGAAACCACGTGCTTCGCACGATGGAAGAGCAATACTGTTTCGGGTTCGGCTCCATGTTTGAATCAATTTTCCATTGATGAACGCCATGCCTGAAGACCTGAAGACACTGAATGTTTTCCCCTTTCTGTTCTCGATTTGTCCGCCTGCCCAGCTGTCGCTGAAGATTTCGACCTTCGGCTCTGAAAACTCACGAATTTTTTCTCATGAATTTCATCCAGTTCGTTGTTGTTCAAGGCTTGGTAGAGTAAAAACAACCATAGCTTGAAGTGCCCTTGTACAACCCAATGAGTGACACCATCCATCGCAGGCTTTGTAAGCTTTGCCACCCATTGACACAAATTGCGCACCGCATGCATGTGGGATGTGACTTCGGTGTTGTGACAAGCGCAGCAGTGTGCCCACGCATGACCTGAAAGCAGGCACATCCAAACTCTCCATGGCAATATCTCGTGTTGCCTTGCCATGTTCAAGTCCTGGACCAGCTGGGTCATGTATTTCTCGTAGGGTGCAATATCGCACCTGAAAAAGTGAACAAATGTCGTTTCTTCAAGAAACGTGCTGGTTTCTTTGGGTCTTGTCCATCAGATGGCACCAATGTTCCACCTGAGACTGTAAACTTCCCTTCCAGTTCATGCACCAACATCAACAACCAAGCTGCATGTGCGCGTCCACTGAGTCATCCACATGAGAACATAGAACCAAGCTGCGTTTTTTTGTGCCAAATCGGCTACGAAGTAGGGGAGTGCTCCCAAAACGAAGTGAGGCCAAATAGTCATTCAGGAAACTAAAGACCGTTGAGGCTGCGTTTTTCTGACCTGGGAAACGCCGGTCAAGTGCCCAAAATTCATAGCCTCAAGTTGGAAGGTTCTAGAATGCCATCACCTGGGGATCCACACGGAGGGTTCTAGAATGAAAAAAAATCATTGTAGCACCCCGGCCCCGTAAGCATTGTAGAACTTTGGAAGCTTCTATAATAGCATATGATGATATGTGGTGCAGGTTTTGTGCAGGTATTTGTGATCCCTAGTGAACCGGTGGTTGAAAGCAATTTGCAAGTTTGATCCTCCTGTTGAAACTATGGTTTTGGTGATTTGCAAGGCTCGATTGCACTATGTCGCAACAATATTGCCGAACTAATGCCACCGGGCACAAAAACCCAGAAAAATTACATACAGATACACTGGAAAAAAATGACAAATTCACAGAACTTGTGGGTTCAGTTCAATTTTGAAGTGGTTAGCTGTACCTTTACCCTCGCATTCACCCCAACAATGCATGGTTTTCGAGTTTATTTTTTGAATGTTTGCTTCTTTTGCCGCCGCGTGAGGCACACATAAAGTGGTTTGTGCATGTTGTGTCACAAGACGCTGCAAAATCCCGCGTCGAAAATGGACGTACATTTGCTAGAAATATGCATTTGGGCTGTTTTTTCGCTTTAATTCCGAAAAGGCGTGGGTCAAATATTGTCTAGCGCAACATCTCTGAACGAAAGGGCCCAATAGGTGAAGTGAGCGGCAAATTGGTAGGTAGAAAATTCCCCCAGCTGGAAACAGCTGTAGTGACAGACAAACGAATTTCAGGGATAATCAAGTCAGCCAAAACTGTTCCTGCGAGTTTTTGTTCTTCTACAAGTGGACGAATGCCTGTGCAACAAATGAACATATCTAAGCTATGTAAGCCAGCTAAAGATACAACAGTTCTAAAATGGTTTCCTCTTGCAGTAGCTGGTATTTCAGACGTTTGGCCAAGCAGGAAACCATTCCAAAACCCTTCCCAAAGATAAATACCTCCAGGGGTACGTAGGCAGGTACAACCCAATGCTAATGAATTTTAGGGATAACCAAGTCAGCTAAAAACTATTTCTGCCATGTTTTTGTTTTTCTTCTACAACTAGACGAATGCCTGTGCAACAAATGAACATATCTAAGCTATCTAAGCTATCTAAGCTACCTAAGCTACAACAGTTCTCAAATGGTTTCCCCTTGCAGCAGCTGGTATTTCAGACGTTTAGCCAAGCAGGAAACCATTCCAGAACCCTTCTCAAAGATAAATACCTCCAGGGGTAGGTAGGCAGGTACAACCCAATGCCAATGAATTTCAGTGATAATCAAATCAACTAAAACTGTTTCCGCCGCCTTTTGTTCTTCTACAAGTAGACCAGTGCATAAAAAAATATCTAAGCACACAAATGGTCTAAAATTGTTTCCCCTTGCGGTAGCTGGTGGTTGACACGTTTGGCCAAGCAGGAAACTATTCCAGAACCCTTCCCAAAGATAAATACCTAGTAGGCAGGTACAACCCAATGCCAATGAATTTTAGTGATAATCAAATCAGCTAAAAACTTTTTTTGCTGTGCAAGTAGACGAGTGCCCGTGCAACAAATGATCATATGTAAGTTATCTAAGCATACAAATGGTCTAAAACGTTTTCCCCTTGCAGTAGCTGGTATTTCACACGTTTGGGCAAGCAGGAAACCATTCCAGGACCCTTCCCAAAGATAAATCCTCAAGGTGCATTGTCTAGTGACATCTCTGTGCCATAGCTGTCCAGCCCCCCCAAATATCGCAAAAGAACAAGTGTCCAGTCAGTGGTGAACCTCCACTTACGATCTCCATCCTGATGAAGGTAGGCAAACTTACCTTTTTTTTCAGTGACAGCTGCGACAGCTACTGTAGTTCGACGCACAGCTGCTTGCTGATTCCGCATGTGATGATTTGTTCCTTGTAAATCTCCTTTGAGGCTAAAACACTATTGTTTTGAAAAAACTGCATGTAGGAGTTTGCTGTTTTATTGAAGATTTATGTGGTTGGACATGTCTGCATAAAATTAAACAAACAGTCACACGGGAAATGGAACTAGTCCAAAATTGAATTCATTTGAAAAAGGGTGACTTAGAGGACATTCTGAAAGCATTTGGGTTCGGATGTGCTTTAATGGTTTGGCAAGAAAGGAAGCAAAGAGTGCGGGCAAAAACCTGGCTCCATAGGTTGGCCGCCACCCACTGAAAAATCTTGTGGAGTATCATGGTGTTGATATGGCAACCTCAGCTACCGATGTCCCTGCTACCATTAACCCCAGACCACATGATCCACGCTGTTGCCAGGTTGATCACACTCCGGGTGGGTCCTATGGCTCGAACCGCCCCTTTTAGGAGCTCCTTCGGCCAATTCAGGCTTTAGCCATAGCCGTGTTGCGTAAGCGACGCTGACTGGCCACACCGGCCATCGACAAGGGTGGAAAAGTCCGCCGTGCACAAATCGAGAAGTGTAACTGTGCCTTTGAAACTTGTGGCTGAAGCCGTGGGCTACCGACACATGGAGTGCTCTTTGCAGTGTTTTTTTTTGATTCGCCTCATGTTGATCAATATTTTGGGGGCGCAGATTTCCTCATCGTTTTTTCCTGAAATGCGATGGTTTCAACATTTTTTTTAAAGTTTTTAAATATTTTTTTTTGGGTGGAAAATACCATTTTAAAACCAATTTTAGAACCCAAAAACGGAATAATTAACTGCCAAAAATTTTGGGTTCTAAGACAACCCTTGTAGATTCCATTTTAGAACCCAAAATGGTCCCTCAGGGGGTTTGAAGCTGCAGCATGACCACCAAGCGTGATCCAATTCCGCTTGTTGGGGAAAAACTTGTTGAATTTCTTCTGCATGCTCCTTTAAACTCTCTGGCCACATATGGGGTTCGTGTGATCCATCGCCCATTTCTCACACGCGAGTCATGGACCAACCTTGTTGTTAAAAGAGTGCCATCTTGAATTTCTTCAGCATTCGGGTTTCTCAAACTCCCATGTCCAAAAGACGTTGGATCTCCACACACCTCGCCTCAATGTCAAATTTTTCCCGTTTCCAGCATAGTGCGGGACGAAGAGACGGCTTGAGTTCGGACTGGATTCTGGGTTCAACCTTGGAAATTTGGGAAGCGTTCCTCCAACAGGAACATCATCTTGTTGGGAAACTAATCCTTCACCATCACCTCGAGTGCCATTGTTCTCAACCAACCTTCACGTTCATCAAACCGTGCCATTTTCCTGGGCATGAAACTTTGTTCTGTCGTCTCACGCTGTGCACCTGAAGCTTCACTAATTTCAGCATCTTCCAGATCTGAATTTGGATGGTTCTTGGTATACTCTTGGAATATCATAGGCGTCATAGCCGATGACGTCGTCACCAGCTCCTGATTGCACATCAACCACAGGCCTTGGTGCCCATGGGCATAGCATTTCTTCGAACTGCAGCAAAGTTTTACGGACTTTCCCAAAGTGGCTCAAGGGAAACCTTATGGACTAGACTCAGCCAACGTGTCCAAACTCTGGAAAACCAACATGTCAAGACTCCAATCGTATTTGCCGAGAAGAAGTTCAAGTGAAGTCCAGAAGGTGTTTGCGAGACAGGGCCATGCGTCGCACTTCAGAACCATGGAGTGGAGTGTCGTTTTTCTTGGTCAAGGAAAAAACTTTACCAACCTTTTGGACGCCGAGCTCTCTTGAAGAATTTGTGCTTTGGCAGCTTCTTCGCAATGGCGCTGCCACCTGTCCGCGCATCTCGATTTTCAAACGTCCACTGGAAATTGTCAATGTTGCCAAACAAACCACGTCCAGCATCCATCTGGGTTAGCTCCTCAGGTTTGAGACCTTCTTGCATCTTCTTGCATTTCCATGGGCACCTGAGGTTCTGCTGCAAATCACGAAAGCTAGCTGTGCTAGTTGAAGTTGCTCTTGCTATAGCAAGGAATAGGCAGGCACCAGGACCATTGGAAACCTTGAAACTTTCCAGCTAGACCCCCCGCTCTGGCAGGCCCAGGTTCGATCCCCCCCCGGGTCCCCTGAGCCCGCGCGGAGAGGAGATTTCCGGCTGGTACAGGGTCATCATCCTCATTTTCATCTTCATCCTCACCCTCCTCATCCTCATCCTCATCCTCGTCATCATCATCATCATCATCATCGTCATCATCATCATCATCAGCAACAACATCCTCATCATCATCCTCATCCTCATCCTCATCCTCATCCTCATCCTCATCATCTTCCTCCTCCTCCTCATTGTCATCATCATCATCATCATCATTATCATCATCATCATCACAATCCCCATCATTCGCAGCATTCACATCATCATCATCATCATCATCATCCTTATCATCATCTTTACCATCATCATACATATGTTGCATTGTCTCGAACATCTTTATGCAGATTCGGGCTTCCATTATTTGGGGGGTGTTTTTTTTGATATTGCGTTTCCTTGGCTTACAACACTTGGCGAGAGACGATTACTGCATTGGGGGGTTTTCGCTTGCTGGACATAGATTTTGCAACCCTACAGCAGCCCTGCTCATCATAATCACCATCCTCATTTTCATCTTCATTCTCATCTTCAGCATCCTCATCATCCTCATCATCCCCATCGTTCTCATCATCTTCATCATCCTCATCATCCTCTTCGTCCTCTTCGTCCTCATCATCGTCGTCATCAACTCGTTCCTGTTACCATCACTTTCGTCATCATCAGTTTCAGAAACCTCATCAGTTTCAGCAACCTCATCAACATCAAAAGATTGGCACTGTTTGTGCCTTGCAGCGACTCCAAAAAACCGCGTCAGACCGTTGCCGCGTTCCGACTTCACCTTGCTAATCCCCTTACGATTACCACCCTACCCCAGCCCTGCTAGCCTTCGTACCTCCCCCTGGCCTCAAGGGGAAAGTATTCTCATACTGATCTGTGAACTACCTGCTTGAACTGAGTCTCCAACCACTGAACCAAAATTTGAAACAGGTGCATCAGTCATGTGCAGCATCGTCATCACAAACGCTGGTACGCTTTGACATTCTTCAATCTGGCCTGTGTAGGTTTGTGAAGTAGGGAACGCAATGCTCGATCACATCCCATTTGAAGCCCGCACGTGTTGAAGCACAATGGGACTTCACATCCCTTGTCTGGAGCTGCCAAATTGATACCAGCGTCACCATTGGAAGGGGTCACGGTCAATGCCCAGCCTTTGTGTAGAAGACGCCCAAGGCTGGTCAAGGGTAACGGCACTGATGCCACCACGAAGTCATCCTCAATGACCACAAGGTCTGACCCATTCCCTTCACATTCAAGTTGTGCTGAGCGCTTTCAAAACGTTTAAAACCTGGTTCCTTGAGCATCTTAAACCGTCTTTCCAAGACGTTCGCCAACACCTTTTTCAGGCATTGATTTTGCCAAAAGGCTAATGTCAGCTCCACTGTCCAAAACGATGAGCTGGGGGTCCGTCATTGGCACAGCTCGAACATGGTACCGATCCATGACTTCATCCTTGCTGACATGCAACCTGTCAAACTGATGGTTGCAATCACCATAAAATTGGTGTAGTGCAGCAACGCTGCACTGGTTGTAGGGCTCGTCAACTTCACCATTGTCCATTGAAAACCATTCTGTTTCCACAGGCTTGACTTTGCATTGCATGTAGAGAACCATTCTTCTGCACCATCAACGCTCTCAATCTCAAAACGCTCTGGTGTCGTGATTGGAGGAGTGGCCGCGTTTTAGAGCTTCACCCTCCTGAAATTGCCTGGTCAAATTGCTGTAGTCTGTGGAGACATTGTTGAACCTGAACCAACACTGGTCCTTCTTGATGTGGCTCCACCCACACTGGTAGTTTCAGCTGAGGCTGCTGAATTATGGTTCACAGTGACTTGGTTGACACCATTTCGAGTTGGGCATTCATTGCCCCAATATCCAACTTGCCCACATAGTCTGCACGTGCTATTGCTCGTGTTGTACGCCTCGCACGAAATGCGTGTTTGTTGCGGCAACGAGCTGTGTTGATTTTTCTCGTACTTGGCGCCTTTCATTTTCCGTTTAAAATTACGTTTAAAGACATCAAAATCATACTTTTCTTGGCTGTGGCGCCGAGATCGGTATTTGAGCAGGTTTTGGACAGAAGAACTGTTTGCAAATCGCATTGGAATGGCTGCATCGCTATTGCTCTGCGTTGCTGTTGCGCGCGTAGTTCTATATGTACTGGTATGAGTTCAGATGAAATGAGACGAGACAGACTGTGACGGGAGGTGTCACAAGACTGAGATGTCAAGAGGTTGTTGCTGCAAAGTACACTGGGCCTGCCCACACCCTATAGGCACTTTTTTTTAATGCTCTATTGGCTATAAACCTTATTATTGAAAATTTCGGCCCAGGCTTGCCCGGGTACTACTTGTGAAAAAACTAGATTTTTTAATCGCTATCATTCAAACTGATGCTGCGTCATGCTTGCACATGAAATGAAGAATTTGGGATGGAAATGGAAAAAATCTAAGTGCAATAAAAACTGTCCATTGTGGATCATGCAAACCTGATTTTGGGGGTATGGGCATGTGTTTGACCGTCCTACATTAATTTCTTTGGTCGCGTCAGTATTCTGGTCGCTTCGCGACGATAATCGCCCGCACCGGAGTGTTAGCTCCGGCGTTCCAATAAAAACAATGTATGTTCTGTTCTATGTTGGGCCGTTGTAGGGCTGAGGTTGGGAGTATGTTGAGCCTATGTTGGCTCTATATTGGGCCTATGTTGTGCCCATGTTGGGCCTATGTTGAGCTCATTTTGGGTCTTTGTCAGGCCATGTTGGGTCTATGTTGAACGGCGTTGGACCCAAATTTGACAACTTAGCGGATTTGAGCCCCTTCAAAATAAGACGTGGAAAGACAAAGGGTTCTGGACCAATAAAGGCCCCCCCAAGCTAAACTTAACAGCTATTGCAATTGCCTTCCGGTTCACGCATGCGTGCAAAAAGAGACGCAACGGCACCTTCGGTGCGGGCAAATTTTGGAAGCATCCCAGTTCCGCCCTTACTTCTTTCAGAAGTGCTTGTATTTTCTTACAACAAGTCAATGCCTGGAATTGATAGAGGGGCCTGGAAACAAATTGAATTTCGATTGAATGGATTGAATGCGTCATTGTTCAAATAATTCCCATGGAAAAACTGCAAACTGCCAAACAATTTAGGGGTGCTACCGATTTCAGATCCTGTCATGTCCACCATGTGTGTACCTTGTCCACCGGTTCGTTGGTTTGTTTTGAAACTGCAGGCGTTCGACTCCGTAGGAGAAATTATGTTGCGAATCGACCGAGTTTCAAATTGCAGTCATGCAATCAGTCCAGTTGGAACTGCATTGAGTCCAAACATATACATGACAAAGGCAAGTAATGTTGCATCCAGCGCGCAAGAAACATCCTGAAATTTTGACACACGGCGATGTGAAGTGCACCATTGGATTTATATGGGTATGGGTCAATACCTATAGATACATTACTATAGTGGGATGAACATCCATTTACCAGCTATTTTGGTGACACATTCACCAAATTCGCCATGTCATTTCGCCATGGCCATGTCACTCGGCGTCGCTCGGTCGATTTCATTTGACAATATTGTCGATCAGATTTGTGCACCGCACAACGTTGCCCTTTCCAGGGAACTCTCAGAGTTCGTATTTGGTTTAAGAGAGCAACACTTGAGATGGGCGAAAGTGAGATCGCTTTGATGTCATTATGAGCAGAAACTCCTCTCAAGGATCGTGCTCAAGACGAGCATGTGCTCCTTTGCGGTTGGTCCAGATCCTTCTGGTTCTTAATGTCATCCTTTTTGCAGCCACGGGTGCATGTTTCTGGTGGTTGTCATGGCTAACGCTGCAGCATCATCAGGTATCGAATGCTTTCAACCCTTTTGGACACCTGACATATGGAAAGGCACCAAAAAAACTTTTGCCCTTTGTGCCAGGGCCAAGGAAACGAACCAACTTTTTGCAGCGGTCGCACTGTTCCAACATAGTTCGAGGACCAATTCCAACCACTCTGCCGACCAAAAAGAATGCAACGTGCACCTGGCAAAAGTCAAGCAGCAAAAGTTTTTCACATTTTGCTGGTTCGACCTTGGAAACTTCCATAGAAGATGCGAAGCACGAGTGCATTCAGCTTGGCAATCTGTGCAGGGGTATCTCTTGTCGAGGGGAGAAGTGTTTGGCCATGATGGGGCAACTGATCAGGAATAATAAGACGACAAGCTTCCTGAAAATGTGTTTGTATTCTGGCGAGGCTCTTGAAGACACCATTCTGCCAGCTGCATCCAGCAACTCTACCATTGTAGACGCTGCAGTGGTGGTGCTTGCGCACAACCGCCAGAGTGATCTTGCGGCGTGTTTGGATTCACTTCTTCAACTTGAAGACATGAAGCTGTTTAAAATTTTTGTATCGTTGGACGATGACAGAGCTTACCCCGAGATGCGGTCAGCTGTCATTGAACTTTCACAGCGGTACCAGCAAAAAATTGTGGTTTGGACAGTCTCAGAGCGGAAGGTAGAGGCCAGTGACAACAAAGAGCAGCAAAAGTGGTTTAAAACAAGCACAGGCAAAATCGCGCACCACTACTGGACAGTTTTTGAGCGGGCGTTTATGGGTCAGCAGCACGACATGGTAATTTTCTTGGAAGAAGACTTGATTGTGGCTCCTGACTTTCTTACACTGTTTCGAAGCACTGCTTGGCTTCTGAGAGAGGATCCAAGTATTTGGTGCGTGAGCGCCTGGAATGACGTGGGATTTGCATTATCTGCATCCGATCAATGCCGCTTGTTTCGAACGACATATTTTCCTGGCCTTGGTTTCATGCTACCTCGTCATGTATGGTTACAGTTGAGGGAGGAGTGGCCATCTGCACCTACGATGGGCTGGGACTATTGGATGAGAACCGCCTTTCGTCGAGCAGACAAAGAGTGCATTGTTCCTGAAGTTCCTCGAAGCAGACATGAAAGCAGAAAAGGATCGTCTATTGTCACGCACAAACAGGTCAGGTTTTTTGAGCTTTTCGCCTTCGCAGAGCTAGCAAGTGCTTGTGATTCCACAGAACCATGCAACCAATTTGGAGATATTTCGTATTTGTTGCGGACAAAGTATGAATTTTGGATGCGAACTGCTTTGACTAAAGGTGAAACCATGAGAGGTGAGAGCCAGCTGGTCCAGAATGGATACGAGTGTAGATCAGAGGCTATTGACCTTGGACCGCAAAAATCCACTCAAGATTGCGCCTTGTTGGTTGGCATGGGTGACTGCAGTCAATACTTTGGTTTCCCCAAACAGAACTCGCATTGGGGCTGCAGATGCTGCCGTGGCCTTGAACTGGTAGGGAAAGAACATTCTCATTGGTCCATCTACTCTGCTGAAAGGACAGGCGATCCAGGAAAACTCTATGTTTATCCGTACAAATGGGAGGAGTATTCACGGATAGCCATGTCCTTCGGTTTGCAACCAGAGGGCATGGAACACATGATTCCGCAAGATGTTCGCGCCGAACATTATGGGTTGGTCGTTGGGCGACATCTTACCTCAGGTGCTGTCGTTCTCCTGGTAGACAAGAGAAGTTCAAAACAATTTCTCCCTCCTGATCAGCGGCTGACACGAAGCCTGAAACTGGTGCCTGTGGCAGGTCGTCAAGGTATGTCCTGTGAGGAGTCATGCAAGGAAGATGAAATGGCTTGTGATGCTGATCAGTTTCACTTTTTGAATGATTGCCATATTTTAACTTCCAGCTTTGGTTGCAATTTCTGTGCCCATCAGGCAGGCTTAGAGCTGCCTGCCTATGTGGTAGACGTCTTTGAACCCACAGTTGGACAGTGTTTGGTCACATATATTTCGCCATTTCACTGCGCCACCAAGCACCCATCCACTCGGAGGCTCTGCCCATGCATGCCCATTCCGGGCTCGGAACAGCTGCTTGTGTGAAAATGTTCATGCGCTGTGGGGCTGCATTCACTCCAGCATACTCCACGAATCATTTAGGCCCCTGTAGGATGTATGATGATGCATAATATCATTTTTCGCATATGGGCAGTCCTTGCCGCTGTCGATTCGTTTGCTGTAGCCATTTGAGGTTTGCTGTGCAGGCTCACCCAAAGGGGAGCCCGCAAACCATTGAACGTCTTAAAGTTCAAGCAAAGCACAGGCAGCACAGGTGATCAATTTTTGCATACCATCACATTGATCCGGAGGGGCTTTGTAAATCAGCTCCCCATTTTAACACATAGTCCCACGCCTGTTTCTTCTCCGTTCGTTGAGGCCACATGGAAAGCTAGCAGCACTTCCCTGTTGTGGTTTTCACTTTTGATCAGATGAATCCTCGGACCGTGAGTTTGCCGGACCTGGTTTCGGAGAAGCTGCCTGGCTCATTAAAAAAATGCGTAATTTTAGGTGTTTGTTTGATGTTGTGGTTTGTGTCCTATAATCCATCTATAATCATCTGTACATCTGTATATAATCATTTGTTGACCCTGCTGACTGAGGAAGAGGAACACTGCCCTGTCGCTCTCCGAGGGCTTCTCTGGAGCCAAACACACTGGCGCTTTGGCTGCCACGACGCAAACTAGTTGGCCAGGAGATCTGACACGAATCAGAGAGATCATGCCATGCCTTCTGAGTTTGTTGGGCCCTATGGCACTTGTTTTTGGTGCAGGGCATCTGAGAGGCTCACGACTGTTGTCACATTTTGTATCGCCGTATCAACATAACATTGGATTTGGGGGGTGGGGTGGGGTGGGGTACTGTAATATCGTTTATTGGCACTTGCGCACATACGTCATGCCACGTTGCTATGCATTCTGTTGCATTTCCACACATGCGTCATGCTACGCTACTGTACGTTCTCTTGCACTTCCACACATACGTCATGCACATACATCATTGAATCATGAAGATGAAAACAATGACGATGTTGTTGATGATGATGATGGTGATGATGGTGCTGATGACAACGATGATGAAATGTTGAAGTCGATGTTCATGTTGATGTTCATGGCGATGTTGATAATGAAACTAAAGTTTCGTTTTTGGAACCTTTGAAAGATGACAACAGTCGCGAGCCTCTCAGATGCCCGGCACCTTGTTTTTGAACGTGAAGTCAGCTGGCAACTCATGCATTTGCTACGAAGAAATCTGCGTTCGTTGGTTGTGATCTGCAGGACGGCCTGGTAAAGATCCATATGCAGGTGGAATCATTTTTGTGGCAGTTGGCGGCACAATGTTTTGCATAATATGTACTGTATATATGTTGCATGTCTTGTGCTCTTCGCGGCTTTTTGAATGGTATGATTCATGAGAGGTGGATACCGCGTTTGTACCTGTGAAGACAGGGTGGCTCAAAATGCTTCCCAGAAAAGATTGCCTCAAGCCAAAGTTGCTTGAAGTTGTAGACCTTTGCGACCTCTTTTTGCTTCAGTGTGCTGAAAGCCGAGATGGAAAGGTATGAGCGCTTACGTGAGTTGGGCCGCGGCTCTTATGGCTGTGCAGTTCTTGTACGTGATCGAAACAGTCGACAACAGCGTGCTGGTCTTAGTGTAAAAGTTGCGAGAAGAAAACCCTGGGAACCAAGAGTGAGCCTAAAGGTTTTGAGCAAACTTGGCACGCTGAATTATTAAAATTTATACCTCCTGTCTGTTCACCGCATCTCTTCCCTGCTACCAGCTGTACTACCGGGTGGGAAGTGTAAGTTGAGGGCAACCCAGTTCAATCTTCAGATTTTGTCAATGTTGGAACTCAGGTGTTGTCAAGGAGATCGATTTGTCACGGATGCCCTCCCTCGCTCAGAAAGAAGCAAAGAATGAGGTGGATGTGTTGAGATGTTTGAAGCATCCAAACATTGTGGCATATTGCGATTCTTTTTTGGAAGGCCGCATGCTCTGCATTGTTATGGAGTTCGCAGACGGAGGCGACTTGAGCCAGCTCATAAAGAGGAAGAAGTCTATTTCTGAGATCCTCCGTCAAAGTGAAGTGTTACCAATCTTTGTTCAGTGTTGCTTGGCCCTGCACTACGTGCATAAGCTACACATCCTGCACCGAGATATCAAGTCACAAAACATATTTTTGACACTGTCTGGAGCTGTAAAGCTTGGAGACTTTGGCATTGCCAAAGTATTGGATCACACAGCTGCAGAGGCAATCACCATGATTGGAACTCCCATCTACCTGGCGCCAGAAGTGTGCCACAGCAAGCCATATGGCACAAAGGCAGACGTGTGGTCCATTGGCGTGGTTCTTTATGAACTGCTAGCCTTGGCACCACCCTTCACAGGAACAAACATGGCAGCGTTGATGAATAACATTGTCACAGCTGCCCCCAAGGAGCTTCCTGACTTGTACAGTGGAGACCTGAGAGATCTTGTGGTTGACATCCTGCAGAAGCTGCCAGAGATGAGACCAACAGTAACGCAGATCTTGGAACGTGCCATCATCCGTGCGGTTGCAGAAACATTGCCTGCGTGGCCTTTGTACCAAGATCGTTGTGACCAAGATTTGACCATGCCTAAATCTGACCGTGCACGAGAAGCCCCAGAAGTGGTGGAGGAGGGCATCCCGAGGAAAGACGAAATTCGAAGACGGCCACCCCTACCAGCACCAGATTCTGCACGGGCTGCCAGTGAGTACAGACAGAACCGGGAAGCAGCACTTGCTGCGAAAGCCCGTGTTCTGGGCAGAAGTCAGAGGAGTCTAAGTGCAGAACCAGGCCCCACATCTGCCGCAAGCGGTGCAAACAGTGCATGTGAAAGAGCTGCAAGGGAGGCAGAACACCTGCTAGCCTTGCAGCAAGCAGCAGCACAGGCTCGCCGTGATAGACAGCAGGTACAGCAACGTCTGCAAGCTGAAAAGGAAGCAAATGCTGCTAGATATCAGCTGGAAACTCTATGCGAGAGAACTGATCATCGTCCTGTTCCTCGCTCTGCAGATCATTTGGCAGACTTACACGAGGCAGCCGCCCAGGCTCGTAGAGATCGACGCTATGTGCAGCAAAAGCTTAAAGACCTGGAAAAGAACGCAGACAGTCATCCCATCTGGAATCTGACTGAAGATTTTCGTGAAATTGCACAAGATGGAGCGCCCGGCGACGGAAGAAGCCCGCGGCGGAGTGCTCGACAAGAAGAGGAGCACCTACTGGAATTGCAGGAAGCACGAGCTCAAGCACGTCGAGATCGTAAGATGCTTGATGCCAAGAGGAAAGCATTGGAAGATGCCAGCGATTCTGGGTGGGATCTTCCTGAAGATTCAAGGCATGCTCCGTGTCAAGGTAAAGCTTCAAACAGTCCGAGCCAATGTGCCACTGCTGAAGCCAGACATGTGCAAGCATTGAAAGAAGCCTCCGCTGAGGCTCGGAGAGAAAGGAAGTTGCTACAGCAAAAGGCTCTGGATGATTTGCATGGAAGTTATGCAGAGAGACCAGTCTCTGGGGAAAGCGACTGCGCAAAACGAATCCTGGCAGCCAAAGCCGAAGCACAGAGGCTGGAAGAAGAGCGACGCTATCGTGAACTGAGAGAAGCATCTGCTCAAGCTCGGAGAGAACGTAAATTGCTGCAGCAGAAGGTCAGAGAGATCGAGTGGGGGGATGGGAATTTTCAAGACTCGCCTTCGAGACACAGCAGCCCGAGCCAAGGGGAGCCCTCAAGGGACGAACATTCGAAGTCACGGAGGCTTTCAACCCTTGGATTTGCTGGCAGGCTGAGTCTTTCAAGGCCAGCTTCAGAGGAGAGATCCTTTCAATCCATAGAGCGCACCTGTGCAGACCCGGAGAGGGCTCGAATACCGATGCATGCAGTTCATATTGGCACTAGCCTGGCTCAAGCAGAAGACCTTGAGGTACCATGCCCCGGAATTTTACAGTTCTTCCTTTTGATTCGGTTCTGTTCTTTTTTTGGGGTAGCGACCTAATAATAATCTTATTCTTAATCCACAACTGCAAGATACTGCAAGGGCCAAACCCTTGCTGAAGCCCTTCATCAGACAGCCGTAGACTCTCCAATAGGAGATTTCTGTTTGGCTGCGCACGATGTGCTTCGCACCAAGGATCGGAGAGCTGCACACCGTGATGAAACACTGGGGTCGCTGTCCTACTCGCTCACTGTCACTTTGCTTGATCTTGAGAGGTCTTGCCTGGTACGTCCCCCTTGTCTTGAACTGAGATAGGATAGATGAGTTTGAAGTGACGTCCACATCGCTCTGAAGCTTCATAAAACTACTATCTTCATGTATCACACATTTCGCAGCATGGTGGTTGCCAACGGCCAAGCTGATTGGTACAGGGATGAAGGGAGAGCAAGGAAGACCCTGTGACGGGAAGAATGGTGTAAACCCGCTCAGGCTCCTTGGACATCTACCTCGCTGACGACTGGCCCATAGCACCAAAAAAACTGCGCTGCCACGTGTTACCATCATTCATGCGTTGCGAATGATGTGGTCAAATTGCAACAACCTCAAAAGATGTCACCCAAAGTTGAAGTTGAAATGGGCAGTCAACCCGTCACAACAGTGTTGACATGTTGAAATACAAAAGGCGATTCGACTAGATACATCATTTAGCCTCCACACATGCCACCATGATGGTACACCACGACGGTAGGCGCAGAGGAGAGCGTTTCGAAGGGCCTGAACTTCGTTCTGGCCCTGTATTACAGGTCGGATGCTGTTTGCTTCACTGTATCTGACTCTGTTAGACTCTTAGACTCTATCTGACTCCATCTGACTCCATCTAATTGTTCGACTTGTTTACAGTCTTAGTGGTTTATTATGGTTTATTCCATCCAAGCTCCCAGAGCTTCCCCTTGTCACTTTCCACACAAGTGGACCTTGTGCAGGTGTCGGCAGCTTGTGCTGAACACCGAAAAATCTGGCCATCGAGTACCGCAAAAGATGCAAATGGAGCTTCGAGCCTTAGAAAAGTGACTTGGAAAATGAACCGCTGCTGTGGTTGTTTTTTTTTTGGGGACTGCCGTGAAAATGCTGTGAATCAATTCTTAGGCTGGAATCTATAAAACAAACAACCAATGTAACATCGAGCAATCGAGGTCTGTTGCTGGTGAGATCCGATCTTTGAACCCGCTTCTCTTCCAGCGTTTTGATGATGTCCAGCTAGACAGGCTCAGACTCCTTGTGTTTAACCAAGCCCTGCGAGGGCCAGAGGAACACTGCGGATGTGATATTTTAAAACTGTCCTGATGGAGGCTGCTTCGCGCAATGCCCTTTTTGAGGCGCCGCTGATGTCAGGATCTTGTGGATAATTGGACGTAGATTTGGTTGAAGGAAGCCGGATCTTGCTCAAAAGAGGACAAACCGTTTTCTTTCTTGAGGGGGCGAGCTCACCAAAGTCAGTCTTGCACGAAGAAAGATTAGCGGAATTTCATTGCGAAGGTTCCAAAGAAATCTGCGCCGCAAGGCTTTCCATTGGCCGTTGGCTGTTTGGTTGCGATCAGCTTGCAGCGGCATGGCCAAAAGGCTCTAGATCATTTCTGCTCATGGCAGGCTGGTATGGGACCCCCACATGTTGCAGCCTTGCAAACTCAAGCAAGAATTCGAAGAACTACTTGTCCTAGCTGCTAGCTTCAGTATATGGAGAACCGTGGCATCCTTTTCCCTACCTCTCAAATCCTTGTTGATTTGTTTGAACTCTGGCAGGCAAGATAAACCTGTTTCTGGATCCCAATGGTGTTGGTGAAAAGCACGAGCTCACCAAAGGGGCAATCTTTGGCGAGAAGCACTTTAGGCTTCCTTCCGGCGTTGGAGTTGTGTGAGTGTCCTTTCATGATGTTTGGGATCGCTGATCGCACTTCATCTGTCTTGTCAGATTGGGTGATGAGTCAATGCTCGACATGGTGGGCGGTGCTGCCCAGTGTGAGGAGGCTTGCATCATTGGAGTGACTTGACTGCAGTGCAGACATACACCTGTTTGACCTTTTTGACCTGTTTGTCGGTGTTTGTGCTTGTTGACATGGTTGGTACATGCGGATAGACCCAAGGTTCTGGGCACAGAAGTTTTAGAGGCCTGGGTCTGGGTTACTGCAAATAGAGGTGAGTGACACGTTTCAAGCAGCCTGCTGCTTCCAAAAGCACGGTGTGTGCAGATTTTTGGTTGCATTTAAAAGGGGGAAAGAACTGCAGGCATCTTACGCAGATCGTGCCTTTGGCAATCGCAAAATTGCTTTGAGCATGCGGCACGCCCCTGCACTCTCTCGGGTAGTTCCTCAGATGCATGCATAATTATCCAGTGGCAAAAATACGTATTTAGATATGCGTGCAAATTGAATCAAACTATCAAGTGATGTACCTATATGTTTGCACCAGAACGATTGTTTGTCAATTGTCATGACACCTTTGAAACTTGATAAACTTGATGATCAGCCCATCAACTTCTGTCCTGAGGTCTTGCCAGAGGGCGGCCTTCACGCAAAGCTGGATTTCGTTTGGTGCTCAGTTGTCCTCCATCTTCGCAGGTTCCATGATTTTCTTTGATTTTCGTGCTTGGGCTGCCTGCGACATGACTTTGAATTTGTGACCAAGGCATCCTTGAGCTTTGAGGAGAAGACAAAGCTGATAGAGGTGCGCCAGTGGACCAGCTGAGCATGAACCACCAGTGGCTGACGTCGCACCTGCGTTTCTCAAACTGCGGTCCAGGAGAAGCAGCCTGGTGCTGTGGAACATGCACTGGAGGAGTTGGCCAAGGCCCAAACAAATCTGGTGAACTGGTCCTGCCGTTGCAGGAGGATCAGCAGATCTGATGCGACACAGTCATGACCCATGGTCTTTTGAGGCTATACTAGTATGACCCAAAGTGCATGAGTAGGGAGAGTTTTGAACATTGAAGGACTGGGGACCCTCTGCCCTCCTGCCTTGAAAGGTTTCCACTCAGCTTCACTTGCTGTCTGGCCAGGACTTCACACATCAGTGGTGCCGAGTTTCACACTTGAATTTGCAACACACTCATGTTCCACAGCGTTCCCTGTCCCCTGTCTTTGCAAGGAGCTCCTTAGTGACACACCCATTGAAGACAGCGTAATTATGGTGCAGAAGGGTAGCAACTCAGTTGCAAGACATGATTGAGCTGCTTGATGGATTTTGCTGGAATGGCTTGGCTTCCTTCAATCGCATCATAATCATAACCAGCGCTTCACCACGAGGTATAGAAATTCGGGGTGACCTCGCTTTGACGGAGAAGCTGGATGCCCTGCCTCCCAAGAAGAAGCGCATGCGCAACGTGGCTAAAATCATGGGAGAGCACACCCTTTCCCACTTTTAGTTTAGCAGAATGAGCAGAGCGCATTGGCCTTGGCTCCTGGCAACCTCTCGTCCTATGGTGCCCTACTTACAAGAGTTACGACAAATGTTAGTGAGTGGCAAATCATGGCAAATCCTTATGCTGCGAACTCCCCTGAATCTAAATGCTGGAGTTTGAGAGTGCGTGAGCAGAAATTGTTCAGAGCATTTCCGAGCGTCTTCTTACTCTCTCCTTTCACATATCCACCTTCCGCATATTTTGCTGCAGTCCGTTTCACTTGGTCACTTATTTGTCCTGTGCTGCTGAAATCTGCTGCTCGGGCCGTGTGCTCTGTGAAAATATTATGGGTGCACGGATGTACCCAACGCCTGTGTCATAGCAGACGAAGCTCTCGAGCTTCGTGGTAGGAGATCATAGGACATGCCATAGGAGACCACAATAGATCACGCACGCCTACGCGTTCTTGACAAGGACTTCTGAGAGGTATGCTTACACAAAGCTTTCGCCAAACATACGCCCACTACTCCCCCATTGCATCTTCATACAGTGTCATACAGAGCTTACGTGCATGGAGCAAACCGGAGCACTCTTGGCTCTTGGCACAACTGGACTGAAAGCATGCTGGCCAGGAGTATGTCTAAAATACTAGCAGTAGAACGTCAGTGGGCAAAACGTGGTACAGCAATGTGCAGCATACCTAAACAACGCAGGATTCTGTTCCTATTCTTCTAGGCACTCCCGCTCGACACTATGGCTATTCTGTTTGTTGTGGTGCTCTGCCTAATTTTGTATTCAACCCTGGCTTTGGCATGATCAACCCCCTGCAGGCATCTTTCTCGACAAGGCAGAAAAGCTTGCAGGCCTGAATGGTAGGATCATTCATTCATGCACCGGGCTTTGATTCACGACTAGTGCAAGTTGATCCAGGTCGCAGGGAACTGGGGGTTATTCATTGGCATTCATGGGCATGCTTGAACTCCGCAGCAATTCTTGCTTGGGCTTGGCCATCGCAGTCACACATGGAAACAAAGTCAGCCTCAAGTCTGAACACCATCATGCGAAAGGACCTGCGTCCTGACTTCAAGACCCTGAATCTTCCTGCTACAGTGCTACATGACCTGCAAACACAGAACGTACCAGATAGGCAGCAAGTTTGGTGAGTTTTCAGCTTAGCAGCGTTGATGGCGGGTCATTGCGTTGTTGCGATGTCTGTCCAATGCCGCAGTCTGCTTGTAGCAGCAGCTCTTATCTTCTTGGGCACAGGTTTCTCCTTTGCGAATGGGTGGCTTCCATCTCCCATGTCACAGGTGGCACCCAACCGAACTGGGCCCCCACCAAAATCATTTAGTCCATCCTCTCCAGGAAGTTCACATGAAAACCAATGGGGAAAGGTCATGGCGTGTGTTGTCTCGTTGATGTTGACTCTGTTGACCTTCCCTGTGGCTGCAACTGCCAGGGATGGTAGGGTATCACCACCAACCTGTGTGGCCATCATTGATGCGGCCACTAATTGCCCAGCACGTCCAGCGGTTGGGGCGAAGAAAAATGCTGAGATCCAGTTGAAATCAGCGCAGGAGCGGCTGGCAGCTGCAGAGAAGGAAGCTGGGAAAGTCATTCAGCTGGGTGAGTCTCCGCAAGGTGAACCTGAAATGGTGGAATTTTGGAAAAGTGAATTGGCGCGTTTGGACTTAAATCGGACTTTCATGTCAGAGTTGGAGGCGAAAATGAAGGAAGATGCACAGATTCGTCTGGTGTCTCAGCTTGCGATCGAGACCTCTGACGTGGCTGCAGAAGAAAAGTTTTGGTGCGAGGCATTGGGAATGCAGCGGTATAAAGCTTTTCCAGATGGCAGCGTTATCGTTGCTTTTGGTCCGCCAAGCATTGGTGGAGAGGAAGGTGGATACTTTGGGGTCAAAATAGTGCCTGCAACTTCCCAGAAAGCTTCAAGCTCAGATTCCAGCAAAAGATCTCCAAGACTCAGCTTCGTGCAACTCACCACGCCGGCTTTGATACGCATTTCTCGGGTCGTCTCCAGTGGTGGTCAAGTTGTTGATGGCTATGGCTACTATGGAGTGCAGTCTCCAGCTGGTGTTCTTGTCCGCGCATATGTGGAGGACCGCAGAGATCCGATGGAACTGGTAGCCTTGGCTGTGGAGCCAGAGAAACTCCAAGAGACCAGCGAGTCTTTGAAGAAGCTCGGGTTAGAAGATCGGGGCCCATACAAGTTGGTGTCACCCGAGATGCAAGCCTACATGCCTCCCCTTCCAGAAGGCAATGTGCTCTTTGGAAGTGGTGATCCAACGTTCAATGTTCAGGTGCTGCTTTTGCCTGAGCTTCGGCAGCCAAAGCCCAGTGGCAATCCTTTAGAGAGCCTGGGCCGTGGGCCAACGTTGGTCGTGAATGAAGACAGCTCCTGGGGAGTTGGCATTTTGGATGATCTTGAGAGGCCCATGGTGCCACTGTCTTTAGCTCGAAGCCCGCGACTGACCGTCTATGGATCGGGCCCAGAGCTTGTCGTGGACGCTGGTATTGTGCTTTGAATGCTTTTCCTTTGGCACCTTTTTGCCCAATGTATTCCATCTCTCTCTCTCTCTCTCTCGCTGGGCGTATTCCATCTATTGGTGAGTCTATGTGCATATAGAAAATGAAAGACGAGGATATATATATGCATATACACATGTTATAGGAATACATAAACAAACCAATAAATAAATAAATAAATATAAATAAATAAATATATATAAATATAAATAAATAAATAAATATAAATAAATAAATATAAATAAATAAATACATAACCATACACACACATGTATATATATATACACATATTTATATAGATATATCAATGTTCGACATGTTCAAACATCATGCTGTCTCCTGTTTGGAGTGATTGATGGCTGACAGATTGTTAGTGATTTTCTTTCGTGTCGGGATCTAAGGGAAATGGCAACATGGTGATCGACCTGCGGAACATAAAGGAAGCCCCGCGACCGTGAAGCGGCTCGGGATAGCGAACTACATCTGAGCCGAGCCGTGGTTATGTGGAGTGAAAAAAAAGGACGTGGCGCTCCAAAGTCTTGTGTGGTGATTACCATGCTGAAAGCTGAATCAATAATCTTCCCATAACTCAAAGAGTTCAACTGGAGAGGCGACTCGATCTTCGACAAACTAGATCCATACTGCGTTGTGAAGCGACGCCCTGAGATGTGATCAGCTGGGATCAGTGCATTGAGCTGTGAGTATTTGCTTGTGACAGTGTTGCATCACTGTATTCACTGTATTGCTACACTGAGGTTGGGCGAGTTCAAGCGCTTCCAAACTCCTGTGATGTGGAATGTTGGAGTCAACCCTCAATTCGAGCAACTTGTTTGCAAGCAGTCGCACTGGGCCCCAAAGGAAGACATACACATACACATACACATACACAGACATACGCTTGCAAAAGAAACCAGAATAAATCAACAGTCAGAAAATCAAAGAAGAGAGAAACAGCTCAATCCCACAATCCCGCCCAACAGATGCGAAACAAGAACAGCGGACAGTGAGCAAAAAGTCATTTGTGAGATCGTAGACAAGCAAGCAACAAGCACCGGAAAAAAGAAAAAGTGACCCTCACACACACAAACGAACACAAGCAAACATCCACCACAAACTAAAAGCAACAAAGAAGGAAGGGAAGAAAAGACAGAAACAGCTAGAAGTGCTTGCACACACACACACACTTCATATGCAAGCGCTGGTGCCTGTAAACATCATTCGAACAAGTGGTTTCGCAAGCATGAATTTCTTCTGGCAGTCGTTTTGGCTCTCCTTCAGGTACCAAGGTGTCCTCACATATTCCGATGAGGAAGAAACTTGGTGAAAACATAAGCTCTAGCATGTTTTGCATACATGCAGCTGCCATTGACACCTTGATAATCCTTAATCAGAAGAAAAGCCAAGGAGTTGGAAATCATCGTCCCTTGGCAGATCATTCGCATGACCTTCTTCCGCTGCCCATGTGATACATGATGATGAAGATTGATGCAGCAGGAAGTGGCAGTGAGATGTGAGAGGACACCAAAAACATCACTGCGAGCAGGTTATGGATTATGACAAATTCTCTGCCGACGATTTGTGTGGCAGCTGCACAGTGAAGGTTTCAGACTTGCATCTGGTCAGCATTGGTCATCGATCATGCTCCTCCTGAGTTATCTTTGCCCCGATGTTTTTTTTTGGGGCCTTTTTCTAAACTTCTAAACCTGAAGTTGCATTGCCTGGCTGAGGCATGATGGATGGTATGGAAAAGTGGACCTCCAACGCCCAAAGCGAACTTTGGGAAGTGGCAAAGATGACGAACATATGTGGCTTGGTTGGCCGAAGATGAAATTCGGTTACGAGGAATGCCGAGATGAGTTTGGATGATCATCCTGACGACAGCGACAAAGCTAATTGTATACGGCAATGAGTAGGCAGTCGGATGATCAACATTGGTGCTTTTGCAGCTGGAACAGTAGCCGATGAGAGGAGCAAGCAAGGAACTTATGATAGAGAAAGGTAGGATCTGTGGGTAGTCCCCGTCCATTGTGCAACTTCTATTGGCTTTCTGTCTTTGCAAGGCTAGAACTAGCCGGCAGGCTCTACTTTGGAGTGCCTTGGCTTGGCAACGCTACATCTTGCACGCTGTCAACGCTAATTTCGTGCACCACGGGGCCGCAAGTCTAACGGTTGAACGTCATTATTCATTGTAAGACCAAATGTACCAAACAAAGAGCCTTGACAATTGACGAGAGAGAGAGAGAGAGACAAACAGAGAGAGAGAGAGAGAGACAGAGAAAGAGTGAGTGAGTGAGCGAGTGAGTGAGTGAATGAAGGACAAGTGGTTAAGGGACCGTCTGCATACCATTTTTCCTTTCTGATGCAGCCAAAGTGGCGAAGGTCAAGTATGACTACGAGAAAATCATTGCGCTCACCAAGAAGCCAAAGGAGAGAAGCTGGAACCATCAGGCTGGCGAAATCCAACTAGTGCGAAGCTGTAGTATTTGTAGCCATTTTAATATAATGGATGATTTGCGTGTGGATTGCTGCACCGAAGATTTTGCCATTTCAAAGGTGCTTTTTAATCTCGACAGCCTCGAAGCTTGGGGTCATGAGACCATCATGTCGTGAACTTGGCTTCACTTTGATGTTGTGTGCTGGTGCACGTGCGTACGGTATTTGTTGCATGATTACACCACGCTCTAGCTGTAGATGATGTTGACTAATGCACTGAAGCTGAGGCTGGGCTCAGTGTTCATGAAAACCTTGGAAGGCGCTGCAAATCAGACACCTTTTGCTTTGGTGCCTTGACTGCAAGAGGTAAAGCAAATATGATGCAAATTCGATGCAAATTCGGCCTCAACAATCATGTATATATATATACAAGATTATATAAGTTAAGTGTAAGCCATGATAGGCCATGAAAGTCTTGAAGCTGGGTTGGGCTACTTCATGCCAAGGAGCTGAGCAATTTCCGGATCTTTGGTGGCCTTCAGAGAGGAGGTGCAAACGAGAAGATCGTGCTGCTGAAGGCTAGAGAGATCTAGACAGCAAACGGCATGGACCGTCAGTGCACTGGGGAAGCTCTCTGACACTCTTGAAGACTCAGAGTGAAAGTGTCATGGCAGGCATCCAAGAAAAGGTTCGTAGACTTCGTGGAGACCTCAAAGACGCGTTTCATCTCGTCGCAATTTCTTTCGGATGTGCTTTTTTTTTGTCCCTTAGCTTCGATGCTCAGATCAAGAAGAGCCAGAAGGAAAAACAGTTCTTGCAGTCATGCCGCGGTTCCACGTTGGACAAGCAGCAGACCATCAAGGTTCGGAAGCCAAGCGGAACTAAAGATACAAAAGCTTCTTACAACCTGCCCTGGGCACACCTGTTATCAGATTGCCATGCGAGGGCATCATCAAGTCCTTGATTGAACGATGGGAGACGGAAGACCAAGCAGACAACTTCCGCAAAGGTGCAGCAGCATACTGATAGACTATGATAGACTGAAAGTGATACTGCCTGGAACCTGCCAAACTCATCCCAAATCCTCAGCTGGCCTGTCATCTTTCTAGCCAGCAGCATGCTCATTGTTATCATGGGGGATATGGTTGCAATCGCCTCTCTCTACTTTTGTTGCTCAGTCCTCCTCGTGCTCATCCTACCCTGGATCATTGCATTTTCCTCCTTGTTTTGATAATATGGTGATACATGGATTTTGCGCAGGTCTCTTCCAAAGCAAGATTGTGGAGGCTGTTGATCCAAGCAGGTTCCGTGTCGCATATCGTGGTGCCAAGGCGTGGGAGTTCATCAATTCATGGTGCATCATGTGCGCAATTCGAATGGTATGGCAGCCATTCGTGCTTGCAGCTTTCCTGAAATGATCTTGCGATATCGGCGATATCTTGTGGTGCGATCTGACTAATCTGACTCACAGGCACATATTACAGTACGAAATGCACTGAACCTCAGCGGTGGCGGCTGGTTCGACAAGCTGGATCCATATGCGATCGTCAGGTGCTTCACTTAAGTCCACCTGGGGTTCCATGTGTTGCAGGGCTGTGTTCCCTTCGGTTTCATCTCGCCCACTTGACCTGATACGCTGATACGCCATGATATGAAAGGGAGTTTGACTCAGTTTGACTCAGTTTGACTGTATGAAGCTTTTGTTTGCGTGGACTGGAGTCAGGGCTTGTGGCAGTGTTGCAATGAGGTTTCGTGGCAACAAACAGGAGCTCAGAACCTTGGTTCGGCCAAATAAAGAGCGGATATGGGGATTTTCTCATTGGATTCTTTTTTTGATTGGCCCCCCTCTGGGCTGACAAAGGAACCAGCGTCCTCCAAGATGCCGGCGGAGATCCAATTTGGAACTGCGAAGGCCAAATCTCGAACAGTGGAAAGGCAGTTTGTGATGCCATGCAATGCCACATGCTGCCACAGAAAATGCACATTTGGATGAGGCCATTTGGTATATGGCGGTGAAGTGGCATTGGAAATCTCTGTTTGGGACTATGCAGCTTGGATAAAAGATGATGCAAGTGTTGTTTGTGGTTCCTACATGGCAGTCTCAGTATGTCGTTCTTCCGCACCCAGGACCACTACAGTTCTGATGACCTGGTTGGCACTGGAGTGGTACAGGTTCGGCAGCACGACGCTGGAAGTTCTGCTTGCATCTTGGTAAGTTATGCTTACCACGTCAGGTGGAGCAGTTCTGCAATGGTTTCGAGGGCATGGTTCCCTTGAGCTGCGCAGCTGAAATAGACATAGACCACCCTGCTGAATCTTTCTCCATTTGTTCCTCTTCCAGCAAGTTCGCAATTGAGGCGTGTCGAGCGATAAGAAAAAGCAGAAGAAGTCATTGAAACAGTCGCGGGCTCAGTTGGAAGGTGTCAGCTGCACCAATCTCTGATTATTTCTCCCGGTCTTCACGTGGCAAGTGCTTGATTCTGAGGAGTATGATCACCATCGGCATTCTGTGGGATGCCCCGCCGCAGGAAATTTGTGCATTTTCTTCGATTCATACTTTTCCTATCTTAGATAGTGTGAGCAAGCAGTGTGCATGGTCCGCAGGATCCGACAACCGGCAAGCCGCTCGACCCGACACAAACTCTGGCATCTGGCGGTACGAGGGCTCTTATCAGCTGAGCAAATTTCGTTACGACAATTGGCGAATTGACTGCAATGTGGTCAGTCACAAGACTGACTCCCATCTTTGCAATGCTCCATTCTGCTTGCACTTCCCCGCATGAGCAAGCAGATCGAGTTTGCAGGATCGGTTTTGGAGTTTTGGTGTGGTAAGACACACGCTTTGCATGTCCCACGGGGCAGCCAAATCCAAGATTTGATGCTCAGCGACGTTTTCACTTTTTTTGGTGCATCCCCAAGATGTGCCATAGAGTCTTTCAGCCACTCGCTAAAGGCGAAGGGCAAAGGGTTGATCGCCGGTTGGATGGGAAAACTAAACAAATGCAGCGAAATTATGCGAAATTGAGAGAGACTCCTCAATAAAAAGAGAGAGAGAGAGTGATGTCGTCCAGATTTTTTTTTTGGCAATGTTGGTCAAGAAGTGTACGGGCGGACGGTGTGGGCATGGAGAAGGAAACACATCGCTTTGTGTGCCAAGCAGGTAGATCCAACGTAGGTAGGTGTGAGGCAGCTGACTTGCGAGCTGGTGCATACTCAGTCAAGAAATGGCTCACTTTGCTTGGCAACTTTGAGCTTGTGATGGTGCAGAGCAGATGAGTTATGGGTCTACCATAGGAAACATTCACCTACAGGCCCTTATCCAATCTCGAAGCAGCTGCCTCACATGGTCCATAGCAAGGCTGCATGGACTTAGGGCGGGGCTGCCATGAACAATCGGGCCATTAGTCTTCCAGACCTGGCTGCCGAGAAGAAGACTGGACTGCAACAGCTTTCCATGGGTTGCCATGGGTTGCCATGCGTCATGCACGTCGTTTTTGTGGAGTTGGGGTTGGCTAAAAATGTTGAGCTGAGGAAAAGGAACACCGCGGCATCCCTCTCTGAAGGGTTTGCTGGTTCGCACCACAAAGGCGCCAAGACGTCGCAATGTGTTGCAAGCGTTCTCTGTTGTTTTCTGGTGCAGAGTGCGCTTTCGCATCTTTCGCTTGCCAGGTGCCCTGGCAACCAATGTGCCATGGCCAGGTCGTCATCCAAGATTGCATATTATGACTGTACACCTGTTTTGTCAGACATTCCGTGATTTTGAGTCCCACCTGTTTGATGAGATATCCACTTGGACAGGCCGCCCTGGACTGTCCAAACGGGTGCCTTGGCAGATTTTTGTGTATCCGGCATCAGGGGCTTAGGGGCAGCAACTCTTACATTCGCATTTCTTCATCAAGTTGTTGCTAGTTGAAGAAGATTTCATTAGGATTTGCTTCTTTTTGTTGTGATGGAATTGCTGCTTTGCTTTGCCCAGTGCCATATGCTCCGTACAATACAATTCGTCGCAACTTTCGGTCGATCCAAGGCGTATGATGGCAGCAAGGAGGCATGGCCCAACTCGTTGGGCAGAGTGCTGCCTTTGTATTATAGGTGAGGCACTTAGTTTATTGCCAACAATGGGATGTGAGGTTTTGTGATCAGATGCTTCCTTGTGAGTTGTACCAGCCGCCATCTTTCATTTTCTCAGCTTCCTCAAGACGTTTTAATCCGGGGACTTCACTCCGGGTAAATAGTAAAAATTGAAGGTGTCGGCAGCTGATTCTTACCACGGAGAAACGCCACAGCCTTGGAAACACGCTGGCCGCAGAAGCATGGCCTCACTTGACGGAACTCAGGTGGCCGCCGAGTGCCTCAGAAGCTGCACACAGATGCCCGTGCATTAGAAAAGGCTGCTTGACCCTTTGATACCAAAAAGGACAAAACTACTGGGTCCATTGGTATCCTCATTGGAGCCATGGCCACATGGCAAAGAAGGCAAAGCATGGCAAAGCATGGCAAAGCATTTTGGTTTCAATCACCTTTGCAACTAAATCCTCATTTTGGTTTCATTTTGCTTCTTCTTATGCGATTAGAAACAGCGATTCTATGCAGATCTTAAGTCAAGTTGCATGACTTAGGAATGAGTTAGTCGTTTGACTGTACTAAGGTTGTTGCCAAAGAGATTCGCAACATCCATCCTTTGCTTTTCCAGCGTATGGACGATCGCCAATTGGACAGGCTCACGCAAGTCATCGCAAGTCATATCTCTTTCGCAGTTGCAGTGAGTGTCGCACTTGTGCGAAAGTTCCCGGTGGATTCTGTGCAGGTTTCTGCGTACCATGACCTTCCTGAGGCTCTCGCACTTTGCTGCTGTTGTACGACTGAGTCTCCAAGTCTCCTCATGACTTTTCATCCAGTTTGATCTTTTGATCCACAAAAACCCAACAAATCCAAAGAAGGACAGTGAAGTCAGTTTAAAAGTTGCTAAAACAATAGGATGGCCATGGCAGTGCTTCATGGAGGCTTTCTATAGGCCGGTGGATCTTCGGCAGTGAAGTTCTGAAAGCTGAATGGCCTCGGACAGAGCAGATGAGATGCTTCATGTTGTTGACCGGCAGCTTGGAAGGGTTGAGCGGTTGGATTCTTCGATTCGTTGGTGGGTTTATGATGATTATCGATAATTTATACTTGTATAACTTATATTATTTATGTATATTTATGGCTTTTCCATACTTATCCACATTATTTGGCACATTTTTGCTTCTGTTCGCAGTGAGGTGCTTTTAATTAGTCTCTGAGCTTTTTCTGAGGTAGGGTAAATATCTATCGCGATGGTAATGGCGTTGGAGAGTTTCTGGAACTTCTGCCGGGTTCCATCTTTGGTGAGCAACCTTTCAGGCACACCTGCTGTGCTGCGCATGGAAAACTGATCGCCGACAGTGTGGCGGATGTCATGCCAGGATGGGAGATGAACAGATCAATGATGCCGTTGGTGGAGCCGCACATTGCGAAGAACCTTCCATTGTGGGCATGCTCACCACGGATGTCTTGGAGGCGTGTACCTGTGATATCCTGTGATATTGTTCCCAGTTCTGTCAGCAAACCAGAGCTTCCTGCAGGCTGCATTCGCGGACCGAATTTATGGCAATCCTCGAATTGCTCAGAAGATCCGTCACTCCCCGGCGCTTCAGCGCGCAGTTCTGTGACTGGGCGCAACGTAGAGCAGCACCAGCACGAGTGTTTTGTGCTCAGATGACCCTGTCCAGCCTGTCCAGCGACCGAAGTCACGCTTCCAAGGCCAGAACCAGATCCTGCAAAGCCCAAAGTGGAGTTGGAGCACCTGCATTTCGCTAGCACTTGGAAAATGAGTTTCTGAAGCCCATGTCAATAATTTTCAGTCCATCTCAAACCTGGCCCAGGAAGCTCAGGAAGACTGTACTGTCTGGACTGCACACCATGTTTTCCTCACTGACGACTGTGCAAAAGCCGCGAAGGTCGGCGCAAGAGAAGGCTGAAGTCTTTGAAACGATTTCGAGTGCTGTCCGATCAGGGTGCCTCAGCAAGCTAAGCTCAACATTTTTGCTATGGCCATATAAAAATGGTCATATGGTCGCTATGGCATGCTATGGCCTGGTTTGCAGCGAGTTTCCTTGAGGCTGGATGAGATGGCAAAACTTGTGGCGGTGCTTCACCTGATGCCCGGAGAGCCTATTTTCACCACAGATTCACTGGACGAAAGCGTACCTTGGATGAAGATTACTTGAAGCCCGGCCCAAAGTTCATGTGCAACACTGGTGGTCGTAATAATATGCTTTAAAACTTCAGCTTATGTCATGATCTTTGAAGGTATTCTACATTGAAGAAGGGAGTGCGGGGCTTGGCAGTGCAAGCTCCACTCGTTGCGACACAGACTGAGTGCTGCGTGTGTGCTGACGCCCAAGGAGTTGAAGTGAAAGCTGATGCTATGGCCTTAGTTATTTTGGGACGCTTCAGAGTCCAGCTGAGGAGTGGGAACTTTTGCACTTTGGCATTCCTGACCTCCCACAGGTCACGCTGATCGAGAAGCCAGAGAGCAGAACTCCCAAACGCACCCGGATCCATATCATGTTGGAGAGAGCGGAGAAGCTTGCAGGCTCGAGCCGTTCTTTGTGGCACAACATTTGAGGCATAGGTCAATGGGCCAGCTGCCAGCTGAAGAGCGGTTGGATGCTGTCCGCAGTGCATAAAGTGAAAGTGCCAGCTTTGCAGGAAATTCAATTTTTGACAAGCTGGACCCATACGTCATTGTCAAGCTTGGCGAGTACAAGCGATTTCAGACTCCAGCCACATGCTCAGAGCCCATTGGAAAAAGTTGGGGAGCCAGCAACAACTGACTCAGGTCCAATGGAATACGGGAGCCACTTGGCGGAGTCTTCTGCAAATGTTCCATCCACTTCCATCCCTTTGTGGTCAAAGCTGCCGAATGTCCGAGGTCAATCCTTTCTTCAACTATGATGGAACCCTAACGTTCAATGGAGAAGAAGAGGTAACTTTCACAGCGCCCCGGCTGCACGGCAAGTAGTCAGCGAGTTGAGAACCAGTTGCCTGTGCCTCCGGAACTGACTGGCAAGGTCATGGACTACGACAAGTTCACTTCTGATTCTTTGTGTGGGAGCTGCACCATTCCTGTGCACACCTTGCATCTGGGTTGCACGCGAGGCAGAAAAAATCGGGGCACTTTGCTTTCACGAACCAAGTTCAGCCTGGAATTAAACTAGACACGATGTGGCCTGCTTCAGATAATTTTGTACACTTCAGTTTCTCTGAGACGTGCAAGCCCTCCTTGGTTTGGACAATGCAGAGTGTTTACACAATAATCTGAAGCTTGTCCGTCCCTGTGTGCAGACACACAGACACACATATAAACATATGCCGGCTCACACTGCACCTGTTCCTGTTTGACCTGAACTACACTAACTTTAAACATAGAGCAGACCAAAGCGGCTTGCAAGTGTGAGTTTACAACGCATTTTTGTTAATCTTGGACATTGATGAGGACTGATGGATACAATGGGAAAGCTGATCTATACCGGCCAAAGTCTTCCGTGAACATGATGAGCAGCACGGACAGCGATTTGCCCCTCGCTTGCGGGTCAGCATGTTCGAGAGATCCCGAGTTGGTATTTCAAATGCCTGTTTTCAACCCAAAGACGTCTCAAGGATGGAGAAGGCTGGCAAACTCTTCTTTTCAGCGACTTGGCCGCACTACCAGCATCAGGCGAAGGAAACCATCGAGATTTCTTGGTGCGATCCACTTGCAAGGGCACAGTGGTGTGCTGTGTGCAGGTGAAGTGGGACTACGAGGCATTCAACCCACTCATCCCACCAAAGACAAAGACGTGGCCTGATCAGGCAAGACTTCTTCGATCCTTACTCTGTCAGAGACTTTCTCATGTTGATTGATCACCAGTGGGGCCTGAAGACCCACTCTTCACTGACTCTGCTGCTTCTGCATGTCGTCCTTCTGCAGGTGCTGTTCAACTTGTTCCAAGACTCGATCTGGGGCCACGAGCGTCTCATGCTGCTCAGCAATGGAAAGTAAACAGCCGGATCGGTCCAAACATGCGAAGAGACTGACAGCAACTGACAGCAACTGACAGCAACTGGGTCCGAGGCTTCAAAATGTATTCATGAGGGCTCTACAGGGCGCTGCATCTTCGACGCACCTCATCTGCATTTACCTTCTACAAACGCAAAAACATTCCGGATGTGACATGTTCGCTTGGTATGGGAAGCAACATCGCATGTGCCATGGTGTGGTTGGATACAGAATGAACATGTGTATACACAATACATACATACACACACACAGAGCACATGTAAGACATTGCAGAGAATGTACTGCAATGCATGCATCCCTGCAATGCTTCCATTTCGACAGACCGATGCATTCGCACATTGATGGCACCTTCAAAGCATAAAAGTATATACATGGGTCTGTATATATATATATAGATATAAATAGATATAAATATAAATATAAATATAAATAATATATATATATATATATTTTGTGAATAGAACCTCGGCCATGTATATAGAGCATGGTAGAATGGGCCAGCTGTGGGAATCGCAATCATTCCTTATTCCCCGCCGCTCCGGCTCAAGACAACACGCTCTAACGCCAAAGGTACACGTACAGGATTGGTACAAAGTACTACGATCCATTCACAGGTTATCAGCCGTATGCTCTGCCCAGGGTGTACGGTGGCCCCACTTGACTCCGACGGGTAGGTGCTTGAAGAGCGCATCTACCTGGGTGGTTGGTTTCCCCACTCTGGTGGGCGACACGACCATTGACTCGGACATTGACTTTGGCATCCTGCACTTGCACTACTACAAGTCGTTGGGCTCTAGTAAAAGGAAGTGACCTATTGCACTGAAGCTGGAGCAATGTTTCAGCAACCACAGTCGAGCAGCAACGAGACTCACATCTCCTTTGCGGCACCGGCGGCAATCACTAATATGCCGGGGTCTGTGGAGAGCGGTGGTGGTGGTGGTGGTGGTGGTGGTGCAGTATCTTATGTGGCACCAAGTAGTGGCACCTCTACAAGCAACTTCACAATGGTGAGCAGTGTACCGACGGCGAGAGGAAGTGCCAGACGGTCGACTTCGGCGAGATCCGCAAGGGCGCGTCGATCATCGTTTGCCATTGAAGACGCCAGCGGCCTCGGCCATTCGACCATGGCCTCGCGTGAGGGCGAAGTAAGCCGTTCGGCGGCTTCGTCCAAGCGCAAGTCTTCCGGCAGCGCGACCAGAAATGAAAGTGAACTTCGCCTACAAAAACAGCTACAACAGCAACGAGAAGCTGGATAGAAGTGAGCAAGCAAGGATCGATTGATTTTGAAGGCAGATTGAAGCTATTTCACGATGTTCTCAGTCATCGTGATCAGATGATTCACAACATAGAACTTTACCCCAATCAACACTTTGAAGAATATCAAGAACATGTCATCACTGAAATGGAGTACATGAGGGCTTCCCTATCCAATACATCTACTATGCTGAATGAACAATCCCAAGCACTTGTTGAGGCTCATCTCAACGATGAAGGTTCGATGATGAGGATCATCGAGCCTGGGAGATGTGGAGAGCTGGCAGAACAGGGCACTGCCCACATCATTCAGGAGAGCATTGCGATGACGGAACGCTATCACTCCGAGTGGGAAAGTACGTCAAGCTCGACAAACGAGGCAGACTGACCGTATATCGTGTTGGCCCCGACGGTCGCAAAGAAGTACAAAGATCACCAAGGCCAAAGAGTAGCTTTACAGTCCTGAAGAATGGAGAGCATTATCTGCTAAGGAGAGAGACGTCATTATACGTCGTGGCAAGCTTGAGGCTGAGGATGAGAAACTCAAGGAGGTCAAGTTGAAGAAAGAGAAGGAGAAGAAGGTCAAAGCCGAAGCTGCCGAGAAGAAGAAGTCCGACGTGAGTTCACACAAAGACCCACCCAAAGATGAAGATGGGAAAAATAAGAAAAAGAGAAGTAAGATATTGAAGGAGAGTTCGGGCAAAAATGGCAGCAAGGACGCTGCCGTTGGGATGGGAAGAACTGAAGGGACTGAACCGGACCAAAATGGATTTAGATGAAGGGGTACGCCGGACGACGGGCTCTGGATCCGAAGATCACAACAAGTTCGAGAAGTACTACACCGCCTCTCCATCGACACCCAGCGAAACGAGCACCAACATCCCAAGTGATGATGATGGCCAAGAGTTCCTGAATGATTGGGATGAATGGTCCGAACATGAAGTTGGAAATGGACCAAAAGCTCGCTGGGAAGACATCTGCTATGACTTCAATACTGGGAAGATGTCACTCCTGCTAATGCTGCACCAACGGCTCATACCTCAAGTGACTCCGATGGCAAGTCCGAGGTCAACCACATCGTGAAGTCAATTCCTTGCATGCCTTGTGCTCACCAAGACTTTGAGCATCGCGAGAAGTTCGGTCAAAGTGATATGAGGTTTGGGAAGATGTTCAACGCGATGGTCTCAAGGCCAGTCGGCCGCAAGGAGATGATGGAAGACCCGGATGCTAAGGCTTCAATGAGGAGTGAGTGGTTGGGTCAGCACGAGCAAGGGGTGTACGATTTCCCCATTGTTCGTGAATACGGCGATGTTGTTGGTGAAGCCAAAAGAGAAGGCAAAGAAGTTCACATGGCACGAGTTCACGGCATTTGTGTCGAGAAGAATTACCTTCGGAAGCCCCTGGAAGAAAGTTCAAAGGTCGAGGCGTTTTACTTGGGAACCAAGTGAAGAACCAGCATTGGGAGGCCGCATTCTTTCAAGATCTCGGCAACTCTCCAGCTACGTTCGAAGCTTCCCGATGGGCAGACTTCTATGGATGCATCCCCGGGCATAACGTGAAGTTGGCAGATGCCATTCAAGCCTACATCCAAGGGAGGCTCACGGGACCTCCTTGTTATCGATACCCGGAAGTTCAGACGGCCGGTAGTGCGACTTGTCAAAGCACTTTATGGTCATCCTGATGCGGGCACAATGTGGGAACAACATTGTGATAATTTCTCATGTTCGAGAAGTTGAATTTATGCCAGTTGGGGAAGAATGGCCTTCAATGTGCTACCATAAAGAACTGAAGTTATTTTTGGTAATCTATGTCGACGATTTGAAGTTGGCAGGACCGTCACAGAACCTCACCAAAGGTCGAAAGTTACTGAGGTCCAAGTTAAGAATTGAACCCGAAAGTGATTTGGGTCTGTATCTTGGTTGTTTGCTGAGCAAAGGAACCAATCGCCTGCATGATGGCACAGAGGTCACAACCCTGACCTGCATATGGAGGGTCTACTCAAGCTCTCTGTTGACAAGTATGTAGAACTTGCGGGGAAAGATGCGAAGTTGAAACAGGTTTCAACCCCCAGTCCCCCAGAAGAGACAAAACAACATAAGTCTCGAGCACCGCCACCTGGGGATCCAAAGCATGCAGTTCAATGTCCCTGGTGATCCTGGATTGTCGGTTGCCTTACAGCCCGATGCCTCTGATTCTCGGCCGGAATCCGTTCAAGTCCAACAAGGTGGACTTGCCCCTCATGCTGCTAGCATTCTGATGAAGCTTTTGTACGCAGCAAGGATCGCCCGATTTGACTTGTTAAGGTCAACCAACACATTAGCACGACATGTGACATGTGACAAAATGGTCAGTACAAGATGATGCAAAGTTATACCATCTTATTATGTGCTATGCCAACTCTACCTTGGGGAAGAGGATGATTGGATGGGTCGGAAATGACATGAAAGACTGGTCCATGGCGTGCGATGGCAGTGGCGGAACCGAGGGTGACGTCAACATGGACAAGGATGAAATTGATCGTCTTGTCAAAGCGACCAAAGCAAAGACGGAGGCTCAGGGAAATGAGGATGTGGACATGACCGGCGCGTCTTCAAGCGGACCAGCATCTTATGGCAATGGTCAACCTTCACGGCCCACACCAAAGCCGAAGACCACGCTCGAGGCCGCCGAGAAGGAGAAGAAAGAAGCTGAAGACGAACGGCAGGCGGAAGAAGAGGAGGAAGAGAACAAACGGCAGGAAAACGCGCAAAATGCCAGCGTGGGCCACAAGGATGGCACCTGGGTGCTTGATGCACTGTGTTGATGTCTGTCACGGAAAATGAGGATGCCATCGGCTCCTCAGCCCGCGCCATGGACCACATGATTGTCACCCACCTGAAGGCCCGATACCGTATGTTCTACATGGTCACTACGCCTATGCAGTCCTGTGTCGACCTCGTCAAGAACAGCACGACCATTCCCGAGTACGACACCTACATTCCATGTGTCGGTGAAGATGAGAGTGGTGAATTTCGTGAACCCACGAAGGATGAGTATGTGGCAGCGTTTCATCGTCTCAGCAAGAACAACATATTTGGCGGTCGAGACCTTAACATGTATCTCAAGGGCATCGATGGTACAAAGTTCTTTTGCAAGATCATGAAGTACCTGATCCAAACTGCTGTGACACCACTGCAGTTCATCAACAACAAGCTCACTGATCTGGCAGAAGCTGATGATGACAATAAAGCCGAGACAAGACGTGAAGTCACGGACTTCATCAAGAAAATCATCGCTGGAGCGTTCACAGTCCGAACCTACGACTATTTCCGAATGGCCCCTCCAGATCGAGATGATCATCTTCATGTTGATCCTATCGCACTGACTTGCGCGGTACTCGACCGAGCAAGAACTTCTGCGGTGATGCTGACTCTCAACAAGATCGGCCTGGACATGCCAGCCGGCCTCGTTGAGGCCTGGGAGAACAAGATGAAGTCCTCCCGGCAGAGCGAGATGCAGTTGGAGAACAACATCAAGTCGCTCGATCCTGCAGATCGTGATGACGCGAGCGAGTTTGTGAAAGCGGTCGAAAATGCTCCTGACAGATCTGGCTACGCAACGTCTGGTCAGAGCGGTTCTGCGTCTAACAATCAAGAAGCCAGCAAACGCAGACGATCCAGGTGAAGATGGTTTCCTCCGGAAGGGCTACTGAGAGTGGCACGAGAGCCGGGCCAATTCGACTCTTATATATGTTTGGCAAATTTTCCACAATGACTTCCAACGTAATTTTCCTTCTTTATCCCAATATGAACTGAAGTTGGTCACTTGAGATGTGTCAGTCCCAGTTTGTTTAAGCTGCGAATGTACAGAATTGTGCGTGAACCGACGTGAGACATCGTCAGCGTCGGGAATCGTGCATGCCGGTAACGACGAACCAGCGGTGAACTGCGTAAGACATTCGTCTGCGCAGGAATCCAACGGATAGTCACGCCAGTGTACATAGGCTGGGAGAACAGCTAGACCATCGTCTCACACGCGGTCTATAGCTTTTGGGGGGACTGACACCAATCAATTAATCAGTGTAGATTTCAATTAATTCGAAGGGTTGAACTTTAAAGCCTGGCATTTGCTCCTGCGTCTGACAGCTGGAATCTGTCAGGCGTGGGGGGTTTGAATAGAATTTCAGCCAGGTGCAACCCTATCAACTATGTATATAGAGCATGGTAGAATGGGCCAGCTGTGGGAATCGCAATCATTCCTTATTCCCCGCCGCTCCGGCTCAAGACAACACGCTCTAACGCCAAAGGAAAGTGGGCCTTGCGCTGCGTGGCTGACAGGTTGGGAATCCTTGAGGACTTCTATATCTTCTACACGTATAGGATTGGTACTACAAACCACACACACACGCATATATATATATATATTTAAATATTATCTATATATATATATATATATTTAAATATTATCTATATATATATATATATATATATATCATAAAATGGATTAAAAATGGTATGTATCGTGTATGTGCAGACACAAAATTACATTTACATTTGCATTTACATATGAATATGCGTCCATACACAGTTACATTACACACATATGTTTATGAGTATATATATATAAATAAATATATATATAAATATATATAAATATAAATATAAATATGCATATAAATAGGTATGTACACACACACACATATATATATATATATATATTTGGAGTACATATCCTTTAACATATGCACACCTATTTTATGATGTGTGTTTGAGATTGAGGAAATATCGTTTGGAGCTGGCGAATTTCTCCATCCGAGCCGCTGAGCTCAAAGGCCTCCTCCGCCATTTTTCAAAGACCTGTGGGGCCTGGCTCGGGCGCCAGGAACAGAAGATCGATGTGTGGTCATGAAAATTGCCAACGACAGGCAGGGGATTTCGGTGGTGCACTGCAGAACCAGTCCAGTTTGATTCTTGTCGCAGGTTCATAGACTTTATCAAGAAGAGCCAGCGCGAAAAGGCATTTTTGCAAGCCTGCCGGTTGCAAGCCTTGGTGTGTCTCTCAGCCGAGCGAAACGGCAGTTTCGGCCGAGTTGAGTGACTTTTCTCAGTGGTATCGTTGCTGAGGACAAGCAGCAGATCGTCAAAGGTCTTATCATGGACTTGCTCCAAAGATGGTCAATTGAAGAGCAAAATGAGCAACTGCGAAGAGGCCAGGCGACATGATGCGATCAATCAGTTGTTTTGCGGTCATTTCCAGCTACATTCATATTCATGAGCCTCAACCAACTTAGAGATATTAGCATCTTATAGCGCATTGATTCGTTTCTGATGTTTGTGAATCAACTCAGGACTCCTCGGTGACGCTCCAGTTGAAGAAGCGGTGGATCCAAATAAGTTCCGCTCCATGTACAATGGCGTCAAGGTCGAAGCAGCGCTCCCAAGTCCCATTGGGCTCAAAATTTAGACTCAGACACACTCCGGAGATTGCAGATGGCAATTTGACTGGAACACACTCAAGTGTGTGGTGTACAATCAAAAACTACTTGGCTTTGGTTTGGATGGTTGATGAACGTCAGAGAAAGGAGTGCAAACGACAAATCCGGACATTTGATAATATTTGATGATATTATTGGTATAAAATTGTGTCCTTGGATATTGCTCTTCCTGTGCCCTGACGGGAGGCGCACATCAGAATACGTAATGCTACGAATCTTACTTCTGGCGGATGGTTTGACAAGTTGGATCCGTATACCATCGTGCGTTTCCGCGGGAGCAAGGAGGACCTGAAGCTGCCAAACACTCCAGAAAGGGCGCAATGCCAACCCCGGAATAAACGCTCCGGATCAATAAACACTCACTATAAAATGGAGAAGTTCCTCTCAAAATAGTGATGAACCACTCCTCCCGCTATTAATAAACTGGGGGTTTATGAATCCTCATCCATTATGAAACATGGGAGCATTGGGAGCTCTTGCTGATGTGGAGATGGCCTTTGTGCCAGGAAGTCCGGACCAGTGTATTGGCAGATTCTGGAAGCGATCCAATTTGGGACTGCGAAGGCCGGCTTGGAGAACTGCCCACGAAGTATGTTTTCGAAGTGCTCCTTGAAAGCCGTTGCGTTCTGAAAAGTCCAAAGACTTGTGTGAGGTTCCATGACCTATCATGGTGAAGTGGCTCTGGAGATATCTGTTTGGGACTTTGCGCCCAGGCTGAATACTTAACGATGCTTCTCTCATCCTGCTTCACATTTGCCCTGCAAAGTCTCACATATCATTTCCCCTCTTTCCTGTGTCAGTCTTGGACGCCAGAAGGTCAGGCCCATCATTTGGCATGCCATTGCTGCTTCCATTAGTTCCCTGCTGAAACCAAGGACCGGTACAGTGCAGATAGCCTTTTGGCCACAGGTGTAGTGCAGGTGGAACAGTTCTGCAGCGGCTTTGATGGCATGATACCGCTCAGCATTGCAGGCCCTGTGGTGAGTTGTGTTTGATGTGGAGGGAGAGCATGAAAGAACCGGTCGTCATTCGGCAGATCTCAGGCAACAAGAGGAAGCGCGCCAAGAAGCAAGCCATGCTTCTTGACATGAAGAGTTCTCACAATATGTTTTCTCATGTTTTCTCTGCGCTTTACAGGAAAGAGCTGTCAGATCTTCAGGACTGGCATTCCTATTGGCTAGGGTTCTGTGGTCTAAGGATCACAATAGGAATTCTCTTCGACCGGCCGCCAGACGCAATCCTTGATCAGGACGGTGAAAGCAAGTGTCCTTGCGGTACCCATTAGTGACATGCTTTGATTTTGATGACCTCACATTGCCTCGTGGATGACACAAGGACGCGAAAGAGAATACCTTGGGAAGAACAAGCTAAGCGTGACGGCACCTTCAGCGAAATTCAGGGCTACCTGATGTGGCAGTGCCACCCACGCAAAATCATGGTACCGACCGTACAATTCGAGCAGATTGTTTAATTGGCGATCAGTCAGATTCATGCTTCTGTGCGGGGGCCCCACCATCTACCTATGCATGGATTTTTAAAGTGCACAAATTGTCAGCTTGCGAAAAATGTGAGTGACACCTGCAGCAAGCAGAGCTTTAAGACGAAGCCCTGTGCAGAATGCTTTGTGCAATATTACTGATACTGTAGTTAGTTAGTGATGGGCTCGGTGTTGACTGCTGTAAGCCGATGCTCAGCCAAATCAGAAAAGGGCCTTAAAAAGGCCATTGCAGTCCAGGATTCGATGAAGCAGGGGTCAAAATACTCGTGAGAGCAAGCACTTGCCTCCATTGCATTCCTTTGCCACATATCGGTCCGCATTGCTTTTTCTCTCTGGTGCATTTGCACAGACCATAACCAACACCGATTCCTTTGATCGTCCTTTGCAGAGCAAGACACTTGGTGGAAACTCCACACAGCCAAGATGCCATTCAGCGGGTGCAATGAGGCCCATATCAGCGATTGCTGTGGTGCGAATTCAAGGAATGAGATATCACCTGGCAGGTGGACCAGTGGATGCGCCTTTTGGCTCTTTGCCCTTTTGCCAGGCCGATTTTGAATCAGCGTAGCTGCCCCTTCAATCCCTTTCATCCGCAGTGCCAGGACAGGCTGAGGAAGCCATCCCAGACAAAGTTGGAGTAGAGGTGCATCTCACCAAGCAGGCGCCCATCAAATGCCAGTGGAATGTTTCATGTTTCAATCATGAACCAAGTTGGCAGTATCCCAAATTTCTCAGGAGAGGACGGCTCTAAAGAAGTTGGAATGCAGCATGTGCAAAGTCATCATCAGTGGGAGTCTCAAGTGAAGAAGCAGCAACAGGCTTAACACTACTGCTGGCAGTTGCATGTCCAACCCATTGCAGACCAAGGTGAGATGCACACAGAGGTGACGCGTCACAGCATGACAGCCAAAGGTCTTGAACTCGGAAGTCATGGTCTGGAGTATTCCGGAATGGGTTAGCAGTTTAGTGGCCCTGGCTTGCAATACCTTGCAATGCCCCAGTCAATTTCCAGAGGTGCTGGCTCTGAAGAGCAAGTTTGGGAGACCTCAAACGCGATGTGCCTTGCTTTACTGCAGCTTCTTGGACTGCCAATGGACAATGGAACTTGAAATCTACAAAACCCAACTTGAAAATTGTTGGACTGGATAGGACAATCCGGCGAATTTCGACATGCCAAGGAAGTACGAGCTGAGATTGGGTGAAACTCCCAGCCTGGAGAAGAAGGCCGAGGATGACGAAATGGCGCCACTTTCCCGCACCAAGACTTTGCTGAAATGTAACATCTGAGATTCATCTAGATTATGGTCAGGAAGATATTCTTCGTGTGTATGGCGTCCCGCTTCATGGTTGGGGTATCTTCCTCTTGAGGTCCCAGTTTGGTTACTTTACTACTGGTGAAACCGACTGAGGCTGGCAGCAGCTGCTCAAGCCGGTAGACAACAAGAATTCATGCGAGCGATGTTGGTTCTGAAGATGGGGTGCCAGCAATGGCTGGAGGATTATGGTGGTGATACGTCTGGGTTTGTGTACAAGTCTGTCAAGGACCCATTGCTTCATTGTGCCATTTTGTTCATTTGCCATGATGTGGTCACAATGTGGTGACTGGCGGTCTTATTCTCATGTGTCATGATGTGATTTTTTTCCGATTTGTTGCAGGAAGGGTCGCAATCCCCAGCTGGAGCAGCACAGGAATTCTGCGTAAGATCAAGGCTTTGTGGAAAAGCCAAGGTTTGCGCTGGAATGCTTGTGCTTCTAGTGGAGTCGTCCAAGCTGTGAGACTGGTGCCTTTGTCCCGGGCAGGAGCGGAAAAAGAAACAGGATGCAAAAGAGAAAGAGCGTTTGAAAAAGAGCAGCTCAGCAAGAAGTCGGAACTCAAAAATTCCCACAGTCATGTGCATGTTCGATCATGAATCACGTGCGTGCAATTTTTATTTACATTTTTTTCACTGTTTTTCCCAGGGATGAAGATGGCAGAGGAGGCTGAGAAGAAAGAACAGGAGAAGCGCAAAGAGGATCCCATGAGTTCGTTGCCAGAGGACTCAAAATTCGGCATTCAGCGCATGCTCGAGATGGCCCGTGATGATCCGTTGCACTACATGGACGAGGAAGCCCAAGAACGCGTGCACAAAGCTCGGGGTGACTTGCGCTGCCCAGTTTGCAGCAAGGTCTTGGAGGAAGCTTTTAACGTGCTGAGCACGAGGCCTAAAAGTCTCCAAAGTGAACATGATATACTCACTGTAATGGAAAAGATGTGCACTGGTGGTCCTGACCTATCAATGCCCAGCTATTTTGGTGTGGAGCCTCCACCCTTAGCTGCAGAGTGGACAGATCGATGGCGGCCGAAGCTTGACAAGAAAAGCGGCCGCTATTCTCTGAAGCCTTTTGGAAAGGGTGCGAAGGGACGACAAAAGTGGCGGAAATTGTCAGAAGAAGGCAAGCAAAAGCCTTTGGGAATGGAAGAGAATGAGCAAGTCGTGGGCTGAGTCTTGCCATGGCAGCCATGGATTCAAGAACTCAAAAGTGGCCGTTATGTTATCAGACAGACTTATAAGTCTTGACGGCAGTTGTGTACTGGATGGGATGCCGCACAGAAAAGCCTAGGACATGATTTTGACAATGACTTGCAAGGACCTCCGTTTGAAGATCTTGAAGTTTGCCGTTTGCCTTTTTTTTTGTTGCTTGTGTTGAACACCCTTGAGATCATCTTGGGATCCCCAGGACGTTCTCGAGCCTGAGCGGTTCTCTGAAAGTCTTTTTCAGCACATGGCCTCTTGCGAGGTCTTGGGTCTCAGTCGGTTCAATTTCCGCTTAAGCGCAGTCGGGCAGTCGCAGTGGGGACACTTGGCAGGTGATCTCGGGATGCAGAGCAGCAAGCGCAGCTGCCAATGATGCCACCCAGCTGAGTATGCTGAGACGATTCACACATCGTGGCTTTGATTTTTCATGTTACCCTGTTACCCTCCAGTAGCCAAACATGGCAATGGAACCCCCATGTACGGATGATTTTCTCATGATTTTCCCATTTAAATCTCCATTCATAGGGGATTCCGGGGATTTTCCATTGCCATTTTTTTATTACCGAAGGGGTAAGCCGCCGAGGTTTGCCGAGGCGCAGGCGGTGAGCCCTGCGGAGCAATGGCCTGAGTTGTGCGGATGTGGGACCAATGGGACCCACATGTTTTTCACATCTTTCCTCCATGTTTTGCCGTCTTCTTATGGGCAAAGATACCAGGATTCCAAGTCGGAGTTGTGAGCAGCTTGCTAGTGAGATGATTGGACGTAGAAGATCTTAGCGCCACCAGTGCCGCGAACAACGCGGTCGCCTGATCGGCGGTTAAAAAAACAAAACTGCAATGAACGCAGAAAACTTGGAGAATTGAGAGTTCTCAGGAGATGGATTCTGAGATATTCTGAGTATGGTACAATGAGATTTAGCATGGCAGCGCGAATCCTTGATCGTGTGAACGTCCTTTTCCGCCACCGTGTCGGCTAGAGAGTCTTCGTTGGGCTGCTTGCTTGCTGCCCTTTCTGTTTGGGCCTCTGAAGATCTCACGGATTGATTGCAAGTCACTTGAGCAGTTTTAACTCATGGGTGCTTTGTATGTATGAAGTGATGCTTGCTGCTGTTCACTGTGCTTCAAGGGATTTCATGGTGATAGTCATGAGCAACGGGAATTCTTGGTGCACTAGTACAAGCTCCGCCCCTTTCACTGCCTGTTAATTACTCAGCGAGGCGACTTGTCATGGCGGCCTCTTGGCTTCAACCAGCGATTTCCAGAAGTGACGGCAATTGCGAGTGCCATGACGGCAATGTGGAACCTGATCCCCAAGGAGAGAGTGGGTATCGCATTGGGCGGTGGCGCGGCCGCTTCAAAACCAGCAGGGTCGCGAGGCGTCACCTCACATTTGTATAGGTATATATATACACACACCAGTACATATTATGTGTATGTGTATTTGTTTTTGCACATACATACTTTATATATATATAATTATATATAGAATTATATATATATATATATAATATGTATATAATTATATATATAATATGTCTACATAGGTAACTGTGCATCTAAATACAAAGAGAGAGATTGCTCAGAATGGACACAGATGTATGGTATATACTTTGTTGATGCCAGGTGCTCGGGGACACAGACTGATGGTGCCTCCACCTGGGTACAAGTTCATCCCTCGGACCGAGCGTTGCCTGCCTGTTGGAGGAACAACAACTGTGTATATATATATACATATAAATATAAATAAATAATAAATAAATAAATAAATATATATATATATATATATAAATAAATACACACACATATATATATATATATATATAGATATATAATTGTCGTGCCACAGCCATGATTTTCAATCTTGGAGCTTGCTGCTCTTCCCCCCAGCCAGGCAAGTTTGCCAAGAAATGGGGTGCTTTGAATGCTACGACATTTATTGTGAGCGGTGTGAATCAAAGGACAGCTGTCACCAACTGCTGTTTGAAGCTGATAGCCTTGTCCCAGATCTGACTATTCATGACTTCTTGAAGGGTTGGACAATCAGTTGCTCACAGGACCGTCGCATCATTGAACTCGAAATGCGGAACACCGAGCTGGCCAGGGCTTTAGCTGGGCTGTGGACGGCATCGACATGTGCAATAGAAATGTTGCGCACAGAAATGGTTTGAGGTGAAACACATCACCTTGCTTCAGGCAGGACCTTGTAATTAACCTGAATTGTGGAAATAGAGCTCCCATCCAAAGTGACCTGCCCAAAGTGACAAGCACAGTGGCAGCATTTGAGAGGCACGCCTCTTCCCCCGCGATGGTCAAGCTCCTGTCGCCGGCCGTCCTGCAGGTGGTGGAAGTGGTGCAGGCACAGCGCATGAAACCAGGGACATACCGAGGACTTGTTGACGCCATGGCTTGAACGGCTGCATGTTGCCGTCCTGTGAGGCGGGGAGCCCTTTGCATACGTGCAGAGTCCAGTAACTTGTCAGACCTTGTCCCGAGATGTTGTCCCGACATGTCCCGAGCACTTGAGATTCCATCTGCTACCTGAGGTCATGTACGATCCGGGCATGGGCATCCAGTACCAAGCCACAACTACATTTAGTGCTGCTGGTGCTGCGTCAGGAAAACCATAGGCCATAGCTTGTGAGTGCAAGGAGGTCAGCTCATTGGCCTGTTGGTGCAGAAACTACCAGGTTCACCCCCCAACAATAAGGCTTTATTCCAGGTTTATTACCTTCTATGAGGGGCTTGCAGCCAATCCTGAAGGATTTTCTGTTTTGACGCCCTGTCGATGCTTGATGCTGACCTCAGAGAAGCAAATCTCAGTGATTTGCCCTTTGGCTACGAGCTGTGAGAACCAAGCCCTGCCTCCTGAGGAGGCAGGCCAGCGCAGAAATCGCCTGCCGTTCTCGCAAATAGTGATGCTGTCTGAAGAGAGGGCCTACCACAGATGGCCAGTTGATTTTGCAGAGAAAAATGTCAGCGCCCGAAGCAGTCATTAAATCCGTGAAGCATTTACCTCCGGATCGCAGATGATCAGGGTTGTGCGTGTTTTTTTTCATGCTTTCCCACTTCACGCTTCACGCCCTTCACATTTTCTTATTTGCTTGCAATGCTTCGGGTAAGTTAACTTAGATAATTACATAATCTTACACCATGCGTCTCCTATGCATGGACCTTGAAGGCCTTGGCTCTAAAGGTTCAAGGTTTCTGCCGTACCTTCCAATGGCTGCCCAGGAGCGCAGCACTCGCCTTGCTGCTGAGCCCTCCGCAGTTCCAGTGGTTGTCCCCGCATCACGTGTCACAGAGACTCAGAGTGGGTTGGCAGCAACTTTATCGCAGCCAAGTTGGGTAACCGCGGTTACCCCAGGTCCGACAGGCCCAGCTTCACAATCCTCCCGTGTGGCATCTCCTCGGGTTTTGTACCGAGATGTGTCTCCAGATCGGATCGTTTACCGGGATAGCAGTGCAATCTCTCCCGCCCTCAGATCCTGGGTGGAGTGCCTGGTGGACAACCGGGTCGACCAAGCTGTTCGTCAGTTGCAAGATGGCAACTTTGCAATTCTTCTCGAGCAAACTCGGAGAGATGCAAATGCACTTTCACAAAACACCACCCTGGCTATGCAGCAGTCTGAAGAGGCTCGGCGACGCCTGGAGTCTCATGTGCGGTCGCTTGGTGAAGGACAATCTCGCCTGATGGCCATCGTTGAGAATCTGTCTGGGGAGACCGACCGGCAACATTCTTCCAGCAGCCAGGCGAAAGCAGAAGCTTTGGCCACGGTGGAGAGGGTGGTGTCGACCGTGGAGGAGCTACGCCGCACCATGGAACAGGATGGAGATGTGGTGACTGCGCGGCTGCGAGAGCATGGCTTGGCCATTGATGAGTTGCGCAGGACCATGGCCGAGGACTTTGCTCGTCTGCGGGCCACCACGGCAGATTTACAGCGACAGGGGGCTGAGGCGACCTCTCGGCAGCGTCAAACCCATGACGAATTCGCCACCACAGCGGCATCTGTGGCTGCGAGCCGTCAAGAGCTGGCTGAGTTGGCCCGTTTGGTGCAAAACTTAGACAGAAAATTGGCAGGTTGGAAGAGTGAGGTGAAGGTGGAAGTCCTTGATGAAGTGGCGAAAAACGCCACCAATGATGGGGACAGATTGAAACTTGATGCGTTGCATAGAGAAATTTCTCAAATGGCTGCCACGCGGATCGATTTAGAGGCGCGAATTGAACGGGTCAAGGTCGAGATGTCGACCATGGGAAAGACGAAGCCAGAAGTCGAGAACCGTCTCCGTGACATGGAGCAGACTTTGGCCAGGCGATTGAAGGAGGTGGAACTTGTTTGTGACAACCTGCGGTCTGAAGTTCATACAGCTACCTCGGCAAGAGTGGAAAACTTGGAAGTGAGAGCACAGGAATCTCAACAAAGCTTGTCTCGACGCTTCGAGGCACTACAAGTAGCTGTGGGGGAAGACGTCGAGTCAACCCGACTTGAACTCAAGAAGTTGTCATCGACACTAATCAGGCTTGAAGATCAACACGGCTCTGTCCGGGAAGAGATCTCAGCAGAGGTTCGTGCAGCCAGAGCTGCCCTGTCTGATTCTCGCTATGATGAAGGGCCTTTGCGGGAAACTTTGCGCTCAGAGTTCATCCAGAAAGTCAACGAGGTGGGAGGCAGACTAGAACAGCTGGAATTTGAGCTCACAAGCACCAGGGCCACACGTGAGAGCTTCGAATATCGAATCCGTGATGCCACCACGGAAGCGCAACAAAATGTGGAGCGCTTGAAGGCGGATTTGAACTCCCTACGTGCCATGGTGAAACAGGAGCAAAGTTCTGTGGCAGCACTGGATGAACAGCTTTGGATGACCGACCAACGGCTGGGGCAAAGGATCGATGAAGCCCTCGGCCTCCTGGAACGCGAGCGCCTGGCTTCCGTGGCCTTGGCCGAGGCGGTGCGAAAACCCTCGAGCTCGGGACAAGTCTCCCCCAACCGAGCCAAAAGCCCCAGGGGCTTGGCCATGGCGCGCCGAGCAGCTCGCCGTTGATATAAATAGCTTCTGTTTTTTTTCTCATAGTTTATCCATGTTTATCCATCTTCGCCCAAGCAAATGAGCAAACCCCAGCAGACCGAGAAATCTCAGGGCTTTCGGGACAGAGAGTAATTAATGGTTTTTGGTGGCGGGTGTTGCAAAACATGGTGCGTTCTTTGAAGCTGGCTGCCCGGCAGGCAGCTGAGACTTTCGCGGCTTCAGTGGACGGAGAGGCTTCAGAGCACAGCGCAGCTGGCAGGAGAGGGTCTGGCCTTTCAATGGCACGAGAGGCAGTGGACTCAGTTTCTTGCGCATTCCAAACAATGAACCGCATTCGAATGTCAAACTCAACTTCTGTTTGGGATGGTTCTTTCGGAAAAGTTGGAACCCAAACTTGCAGCATCTATTGGAAGTTGTACCTCATGCAGTTGAGTATGAAGCTCCGTTGTGACTAGGAACCCCATCCCCCCATCCAAATGGATCCGAATCCCACAGCTCTGAGGCGGCAGAGACCTTTGCTGCACATGGAGGGATAGCTGCAAGTCGTCTCAGTGACAGGAGGCTGTAGGCCCCAGCCGAAATGTTTGCCAATTTGCTTTGTCATAATCAGGGTGCAGTCAAACATCAACAAACATAATCAACCATTATCAACCGTCATTAAACACTGTCAGCGATCATCAAAAATACAAACTCAGCAGGATTATTATTGGGAAAACCCTAGCATGTATCCCTTGAGCGAAGCAGGATAGCAGGATATCATAGACACGGGTTGTTATTCACGTCGCTTCGCGACGGCAACCGCCCGCACCGCATCGTTGGGCTCACACAGCAGAGATATATCTATATATATATAAAGATCATATATGTACATATCGAGTGAACGGTCCACACTGTTA
>Ga0126342_10000119_pt1 | contig 55386 bp, 42 predicted proteins | sample Cyp1metagenome_FD_92528 | JGI IMG/M metagenome (GOLD analysis project Ga0126342, IMG submission 92528) | Coral microbial communities from Lord Howe Island, Old Settlement Bay, Australia - Cyphastrea 1 metagenome | ecosystem: Host-associated > Invertebrates > Cnidaria > Coral ...
ACTATGTAAATAAATGACATATATATATATACATATATATGATACATATGCATATACATATATAAATAGATAAACGTATATATATATATTTATATATTTATTTATTTATCTATGTATCATATATATATATCATATTATATATATAATATGATATATATATGATACATAATAAACAACTATATATATACAGGCTACAATACCACATATATATATATATGTTTATGATACATATATAAAAATATGATACATATATATATATATATTTATGAGACATATATATATATATATTATTTTATGATACATATTAAAGAACATATATATATATATTATAAAGGTTAAATATGCATAAAATTTCTCCTACCAACAGTAGGCATCCCCTTAGACCCTGTGGTTTGGTTTTGGTCTGTAACTGGGTTATATATGGGTTGTTAGTTCCCCCAACTATATTGCCTGGGCATTTCCCAAAATCATGGCCCATGATTGAAATGGCAATTGAAACATAGAGAACAGTTTGGGAGAAACCGACATTAATTTGCCTGGAGACACCACTTTTTGGTGGTTAAATGGTGATTCCAACCGCCAACTGTAGCATTTATAGAGGGACTATGAGGAAGGCTGCGAGTGATGCTGGGATCAGTTAAATGGTTTGTTAAGCGGTTACCCCCAAGAACTGGGAGTGGGGGGGGGGTAAGGGACGGGGGAGAACCGCATCCGCCGTCGTTTTCATTCGCTTTACTTTGGTGGGTTCTATCATATTTTCGAAATGCACCTAGCAGTGCGCGATATCGCCATTCATTTATATGTCAAAAAAACTCTCGGTCAATGTTCAGCCCCTGAAATTTTGCCATGAAAATACAGATTTTGGTGATTTCGAATCATTTTTTAACCACTTCCAACCTGCAGGTTGGTACGTCCAAGATCAATTGCGCAGAAGTGAAACACATTGTGGCTGCGTTCCTGGGTGATGCATCATCTGGGGATTGATCCATTGAAGTCTTTGGGTGCCAAGTGGTATGATTTCATGGGTGCCTGAGCCTCGTACTCTCCTTTATTGGGTAAGCTGATGGAGATCCTTTTGAGCCTTTCACTAGAAGACTGTTTGTACAAAAGGCAAGGAGGACATTTGGTAGAATTTGGTTTGCAGTTTTGAATGGGGAAAATGATGACGAACCAAAGTGATGTTTAGGGTATCCTAGTTTTGGACAAACTAAATGGTCGCACAGTAGCTTTGATGATAAAAGCTGGGCGGTGCGAATGTTTGATGAGCGTCGGACATGAGAAACACTTGAAATACCTAAAAAGCATTGAACAACAGTGTACGTATTTGGAGGGTGACTTGAAGAGTTCCCAATTCCTTGGAATGGCTGAAAATATCTTCTATTTTCCCATTAGTGACCCACCATTTGGGGAATCTATTGGGAACATGTTTTACGTTTTCAAGATGTTTCAAGAAAATACCAGATTTTTTTTGATACATTCTGTGGTATATAAATATAATAGTTAATTTCTGACTGGCTGCGATTCCTGGGGTTCAGCCACAGGCTGCAGTCCGACTCCAACTTTCAAAATCCTCGTGAACACGTGATGATCATCTGTCTCTACAAACCTCAAGCGGCGTTGTTGGAAGATACGTTGCGGAAGTTCCTGGCGTATCGCTTGGATTCAGGAAGCATCAAGGTCTGGGCGTCATGACATTTTGATGACCGTCTTAGGAATTATGACTTGGTTTGGGTAGTTTCCCGGTGTAAAAATGGGGAATAAGCCAGCGACCTAGTCACCAGGCTGAGTTGTCACATTTGTGGGTTCTATTCTTGCCCACCTGACCACGCTGCCCGAGAGCTGGTTAAGAATTCGAAAGCTTGAGGCCCAGGGTCCCTCAAATTCGTATTTTTAAATGCAGGCAATTTTCTACCACAATAGGTCGAGGGTCCCTCAAATTCTTAGATCATTCTTAGTTGTGTATTGTATATATATATGTGTATATATATATTATATATATATATATATATCTGCGAAATTTAGAGCGAGGTCAAACGAGATAACCAGGTGGAGTTAGCAGATTTAACAAGGGGCATGCGAAAAAACAATTTTTCAGAGCCTGAAAAATTGATTTTCTGCAAAACCCGATTTCATCCCATAAGGGGTCATTCCACACAAAGGGAACCTCAAAGGGGAATTACAACCTTTCAGTTCCCATCCACAAAACCCACAAGACTTCACGTATAAACTTTAAACAGTAATTTCGCAATCCTATCCCAGGGTACCTCAAATTATTAAAGTACTATGTGCTTGGTATAGCTGAAAATATGTAACCCGCATTGGATCCGAGCCCTCAATTTCTTTTACAGTGCATTCTTATACAACACTCAAACTGCATTTGCCAGTGACTAAGTTGGATGATCCTCCAGCTAGCAGCCCCACAAGTGGATGTTGATATTCTTGAAAATCATCGAACATCAGACCTCATTTTATGGCGATTTGCATGGTAAATCATGGCAAATCCCTATCAAAACGGTTGTAACATGGAGATGTTTCCAGACCATCTGTTGCCACAGGTGGTGACAGTGGATGCTTCGCAAGGTTCCGAGGCGCCGCATATCATCCTTTCCACCGTCAGGAGACACAATTTTTCGGGGCGACGTGTCCTCCGATTTTACCCCTCTTCCAGCATTTTCATGCCAGTTTCTGAGCACTTTTTCCAAGTCGTGAGCCCCGAGATGTTCAGCCCACTATCCCTCCGCTGAGTCTAACCTCGAAACCTATCGCTGGGGAGGGTCCGTGAGGCGAATTTTTGATGGATTTGCTGAGACACATCATGACACATCCCTCCATTTTTCCCACCATGTACAGAAGTTTTTGGTCAATTTCACCATCTCTGTACTGATGTCGACAATTTAAAACATTAGTACTATACTGTACGTTTATATAGTTATGATATATGGGTTATATATATATACATATACATATATATATATGGGTTATATATGGGTTATCTATGGGTTCTAGACCCACCATTTCCCTCTTGGTGCAGGAGCAATGACAGCGGTAGCATCGGTTTTGCCTCGAACCCACGCCGGCTCTGCGTGGGTCTCAGCCGCGCGCAGAAGTCGCTGACCGTCTTTGGCAATGCCACGACCTTCGAGCCACGTGGCAGGGGTGGGGCGGTGACAACCAGAATAATGTCAACCCTGGATTAATAAACCCCTGGGCTGTTTAATTGGGAGTCGGGAGGGTACTATTTAAGTATTAGATTATGACTATTGGAGGAGTACCCCCCTAATTAATAAACCATGGTTTATTAATGTGGGGTTGACATTAGTTGGTGAAATCTAACCCAACCAAGAACAATGGGGATTTAAGTGATTTGCACATCATATCTGATGATTTCATTAATCGTAAAATGGTGATCAAACGGGTGTTTCTCTGAATGACCACTTTGGTTGACTTTGGGGTAACCGATTGAAAGCGACACCCTAATAAAGACCAAGAACAGAATGCGACATAGACAATCACGGGAAGCATTGATTGATAGTTTACCATGACAAGTATGATTGATTGATTGAAATATCACATACAGTATACGATTTCATCAAGTATGACATGGCAATAGCTGGTCAATAGTTGGGAAATTGAGTAACCAAACAATTTGCGGATCTAACCATCAACCCACTTAGTAAGTCTTGAGTATCTAAGATTCTTAGCAACCACAATGGGATTTTCGACCAAGAATGAGCCAACAAAGATGAGGATATGTGCAAAGACCCGGCCACAGATGGATGAGTTCTTTTGGACTTTTTGAACCATTCCATTGTTGGGGTACCCAACTCCCAGCTATCGTTGGCGTTTTTTTTTGCCAACATGAAGATTCCAGAGTTAGATTCGCAAAAAATTGGAATTGCCCACACATATTAGCTGGTGGTTACAAAGAAGCTCTACTTTCCATCCCGGGACCCCAGTTGGAAAAGAGAAGCCACGATGATTGTTGGGACAGGATTTTTCATTCATCAGCAAATTGTTGGAAGCAAAAAATACTAGTCCCTTCCTTCCCTAAATCATTTGTGAAACCACCAGGCTTCATCCTGCAGTGCTGAGGCAAAACCGACCCCACTGGCAACAGGTGGGTGTTGCCGTTGGAGTCGTGCATTTGGACCCTAACCGCAGACAAACGTTGTGTAGTATCAAGATAAAAACATCCAAAAGATACACAAAAGATCCTTCTTTTTTCTACTAGTAAAATGGTATCCTCCATCTCTGGCTTGATTCTCTTTCTGTCCCATTCATTACAGGAAACACCAAAAGTCTACCAGTCTCCCCACCCCTTTTCGTCTTAAGCAACAGCCAGGTGGTCGACTATTTCCGCCGGCAGCGCGTTTTGCAACGCAGCGCTCTGCCGATCCCGGCCGAAGTCCAGGACTTTGTCCGGACACGCGCGGCTGAGATGGTTGCAGCCAGGGCTCCACGAGACGACCGTCGTGAAGTCGGTGGTGTCCGTGGCGGGGCAGTCATGGTTTGGGCGGGTTCCGCTGTGTTTGTTGAACGTCAAAGTGGAGAAAAGGAAAACCACTGAGAATAGACATGAAGACTCCGTTTTTGGAGGGCCAGCATCCTTATTTTTGATACATGGGACCTTGCACTAAGAAATGAGTGATTTTCTTATCATGTACAGAAATGATGTCGGTGAAATCTATGTGGGAAGGCTCTTCCTTGCGGAGTTCCCAACATTCAGTCCTTCGTGTGTTAAGGACCGTTTATTGTATATCCGTCCAATACCATCACCTTTTTCTGGGGTACACGGTAACCACGTCAGCACCAATAAGACATGTTGTTGTGCATCAGGGTAGGGTGACCGGCACCCAAAAGCCACAGAGCCAAGGCATGGGCAAGGGCAAGGGCAAAGGTGGCGGCAGCAGCACTATTCGGTGCAGGTGCGGCTTTCTGCCCAAATGCGTGGGTAAGAATTTAAGCCCCCCAACCCACAGATGGACTGGCCATTCTAAGAGTATTTACCATCAAATTTTTGGGTGCCCCAACTGAGACATATATACGTAATATTGCATGGGAAACAATTCCCTGCAGAGAACATAGAAAACAATTATTTTAAAGCTCTGTGCCATTTTTCAGAAACAGTTTTTGGCCAGTATTTCCCAGGTATACTTATGACACTTGCCAGTTTTCTGCTTTTTTTACAGTTTCAGAGGTGTCAATTTCATCATGTGCCAAAAATTGTCCAGGAGTTTCGCGAACAGATGAATCAACGAATGAGTCCATTCGAAATTGGCGGTCTGATGCCATATATGTATACCAAATACAAGATCTATATACATACACACATTGATACCTATCCATTTTTTGTCCGTCTAGCTATCTGTTTGTCTATCCATTTGTCTAGCTAATGTAGCCTGAATCTAAAACTACTTCCATCCTATCCCAGCTGACTCTCATCCCATCCCATCCCATCGTGTCTGACAATCCCCAACTGACGAGCATATTTTTCCAATGGCTCAGCAACCAGATCGTATATCCATAGGATATCACAAACATATATCATATCCTCACTCTGAGTGGTTGGAACCCTCGCGATAGTTTGAATGGCCAGCCGTTGTGTCAGGTATTGGGTGCTTGGAAGCTGCCGTTATGGATTGTCCTGCACCTTTGCACACAATTGAGGCCGGCGGCCAGCCGAAGCGCTTCACTGTTTTCCAAGCGGCTGGCCGCATCTGCGGATGGTCAAAACTGGCTTTGCCGTGGAACATCTTTGGGTTTGTCTGAAAATTATGGGAAACAAAATCTAATTTCCATCATTGATCATCATTTTCCCAATTACAAATAGGCATTTGGGGGTACCCCATTTTCAGACACACCCAGGTGTATTTCTGGAGAATCTTTCTAACCAGCTAGTCATTTAGGCAAGCTAGCCTAGAACTGGACTATACTAAATCAGCATGATCAGGACATTTGTGGTTTCTTTGTTTTGGTGCTTCGAATTTTGACCACATAATGAAATTCATGGCTGGAATTGGCTCAGCATGTGCCTGCCTGTGGACGTGTTGATGGTTTGGCCGGTGAGGACATCCTGCTTCAAGATCTCATCCCATCCGATGAAAAAAAAGTGTTAAGCAGTTTCAACAGATGGGACCCCGAGGCATGACTAGATCCAATACTAGCTATACACAAGCAGGATCTCATTTGGGGTGTATTTCACTAAGGGGAAAGGGGTAAGTTAAAATGAGGCCCTGCTGTCATGTTGCAGAGTCCTAGGTAGCTGCCAAGGCCATCATTCTCCGCCTGGCAATGTGAAATCCTCATCTAACTGAAGGCTTTGTCCCAGAATCGGGTACCCCAACGTCCAATGGTTTTATTTCAAGGAACACCATCATTTATGGGACAGCTCATTTTTTTCCGGGATTTTCCATTGTCAGGGTCTGGATTTTGCCAGTCCCTTTTCTCCAATGATTTTTGCCACGCCTACGGCTTTGTCCCTGGTAGTTGCTCGGAATCTGACCTCAGCGACGATCCTCAGACAGCGGGTAGCCCCGCTTGTCTGTCATGTCCTGCGGGGTGAAGTTGGATCGATGCCGATGCGTCAGCGATGATGGAACGTTGCTGCGTGCAACTGAAAAATGGCTGCAGCACTGTGGACAGGGTGAAAGGGATGAGAAAATGGTCCCCAGATTTTTTTTTCCCCAACAGCAAAACTTTGCTATGGGGTCTTTAGCCCAGATTAGCTCCGGTGCGATCCGGTACAGCTTCAAGAGGGTTACGGTGCAGATACTTGGTTAGGTTCTAGCGGGTTTTGGTGCAGGTACCTGGTGAGGTTCCGGAGGGACTAGGTGAAGATGCGTGGTGAGGTTCCGGAGGGTTCCGGGGCAGATACCTCGTGAGGTTCCGGATGGCTTTGGCGGAGAAGATGCTTGGTGAGGTTCCGGAGGGTTCCAGTGCAGATACCTTGTGAGGTTCCGGAGGGTTCTGGTGCAGATGCTTTGTGAAATTCCAAAGGGTTCCGATGTTCTTTATGGCATAACAAGTTACAAACCGTGGGGAAGGTCCTGGACCATGACGATTTCTGCCGTGCAGCGTTGTTGCCATCAAAAACCATGAAGTGAAGTGAAGACGCCCCGAAACTGTTTTGGACAACGGTGCAGCTACCGCCATGGAGTTCTAAGTAGAGGAAACCCGGACACACCATGGAATGAGTAGGTTAGATGGGACGAACCCCCACCTTGGTGGAATTTCCAAACATTACCCATAGAGCTCAAAGTTCCTACCATCAAATGGTTATATATACTATATAAATGTAGTGTGTGTATATATATATATAGATATATAGATATAATATATATATATATAGATAGAGATATATATATATATATACATATAGAGTTGGAGGGGTTTTCATTTTTTTCAGCTTTCCCCCAGTGCCACCGTGCATCGGCTGGCGTCGGGCATGTCGCTTGGTGCCTGATGCGACGGTTGTTTTTATGGGCGACGCTGTTGGCCACGGCTTGGGCGGCTGCAAAACAGGATTGGATCGCGTGGAAGGATGGTAAAAATCAAGGCGCGGTCAATGGATGCCTACAAAAATGCGGGGCTTCATTGTGGTTTCATGGTGATTTAGCCAAGACACATGGAAGTTTTGATGGTGACGTATCATCAAGGGCCAGAGATGTTTTCTTGGTCATCCCCAGATGGAAGTGGATTGAACATGCAGATCATTGAATAAATCATGTTTTCTTCTTGTGCGTGGGTTTGAAACAACACTTTAGAATTAATGTTGTATGATACAAAATACATATTTTCCGTTGCTGCCGCTGATTGGGTGTGGAATGTCAACCCCAGAGCAACAAACCATGGCTGATTAATATTGGAGGTTGAACATTGTAACATTATTGTCGGCTACCTGTGGTTATTGCCCATTCCAAAAACCACTCATTTTGCTTGGACATATCCCAAGAATAGCAGCATCAATCTCAGGTTTTCGTGGCACAAGCCAATCCATTTCCACTGATAAAACCGTATTTGGGTAACACAAAAAAATCCATTTCCATTCATTTTTGTGGCTCATGTGGGTCAAGTCCAAGTCAGAGCCTTCCACAAATTCGCCAAAAACGCCAGGCGATCCAAGTAGTGGCCGCTGGCATCGCATTCCGCGCTCCGAACGCTTCCAGAATTTCTCCTGGGAGGGCGAAGAAGGGAGACGAGCCGTGAACGGCCGCTCGGGCCGCAGAACTTATGGCTACCAAACAAGCATCAAACAGTGCAATTTAACCCTCAAACAGTGGGTAGTTTAGTCATGAAAGAGGGGGAATTTCATCATCAATTATAGGGTGATTTTAACCATCAAATAGGGGATAAACCACCTGTAAATCCCAAAGAAATCGTATTGATTGCAGTACTGGCTGGGAATTGCGGTGGGGTAACCAGCTCCCAGAAGCTTGTTTTTTAAATCCTGCGGAATGCCGGGATTTAGGTAGAAATCCTTGAACTTCAATTGGAACTTGATCCGTTGATGGTTGACCTAAGATTTTCATAGCCATTTTCAATCATTAACCATGGCTATGTCAGGTTGACCTAAGATTTCCATCCAGCCTGGAAGTTCTGGCGATTGAAGCGTCGAAACTTGGATTTGGGCCCAAAAAAACAGTGTGCGAAGTGGAAAATATTGGAAAATCACAAAGAAAAGAGGTACCCTCTGGTAAACGTTTACATAACTATGGAAAATCATCATTTTTAATGGGAAAATCCACTATTTCAATGGTCATTTTCAATAGCTATCTTGACATAACCAGAGGGTAAATCAACTATAAATGGGCCATGAAAAAAACCGAAACGTCAACGACGTCAAATTACTATAAAGTACCAAGATTTCTCTCAACACAAAATCGCGCAAAACCGCGCAGGCTATCGCTACTTCTTCAAAGGAGATCCGGCGGTTGGGATACGAAGCACAGTATGGGGACCGACAAAACCATGGGAATATGAACAAGAAATGATGGTTGGTAAGTTATTGGATTGGAACTCGTTTTTTTTTTATTGGGGAATGAAATAATCCAAATACTTCAAGGCACTGGACATTCTGGGAATGTCCATGGTGATCGGATTCAGAGTAGTGGCTTGGGTCGGTGTTTTGCATTTTCCTGCGCATTTTTTTTCGTGGGTTTTGAGAAATATGTCCTTGCCTCATAGTCTCTGACGGGATAGGGCTGTGGTACAAATCCTTTGGTGTGAGGTTGCATCAAACTGGGCCACCCATAGTCATAAGTTGGTTTACAAACCACTCACTTATAAACCAACTTAGCTAACTATGGCGCTCACAGAATTTCACTCAATTTCAACCAGGGTTTTACAGACAGAATGGCTCGAGGCTCGAGGATCTGGTTTTCTCAGTTCACATAGGGTAGCCCAAAACCCCGAAATCCATCGAAATCCTATGGTCTCCACAATGGGCCTCCAGATGCCTCGCACTACACCATTGGGAATGAGTTGGGGGAGCGTTTCTTGGTTTTTGGCTGTGCAGGTGGGTCAAAATGGGTTGTCTCAAGGAATTATGGGACAGACAACGAGGGCTTTTTGGATACCTTTTTTGGGACAAAGCTGTATTCTGCAGGTTGGGTTACATTTTTTTTCATCATCCGGAGTCGCAAAATCCCTCTCTAAACTCTAAAGTGAAACTTCATCACCTGCGAATGAGAACAAAGTATAAGTCATGTTGAGGGTCTGACAAAAGTTGAAACCCTCTGTGCACCTTCTCGAATCTCAAGCATTCCATTGCGTTTCACGAAGCTTTCAAAATCGGATGGGTAACACTAGAACTGGATCAGATTTTGAGGGTAAACCCTTTGGCCTCCTCAAGTTGTAAGACACCCGCAGAAGTTTCGCCCTCGGATAGCTGAATTTGGATAGGCTAACCAGCAACTGGCAGGATGTGGAGGATACTAGAAGGATCATCCCAGTGAGTGGTTCATAACTGGGGTAACCACTTATGGGATAAACCTAATGTCAACCCTGGATTAATAAACCCCTAGGCCCTAGGCTGTTTAATTGGGAGGCTACCATTTATGTACCATCTAAAGTGACTATATGGTACCGGGTACCCCCGTAATTAATAAACCATGGTTTAGCAAAATCCGGGGTTGGGATAAACCGGGGACTTACTAGCCGGGCTTCTCAACCACTGGTATCACCAAGAGAAGGGCTCCTGAAGAGAGAAGTTGGTCTGATGAAGCCAGCGGATATGTCCATAAGGCCCACAGCTTTACAGCTAGTGACAAAGCAACTGACCTATCACAAATCACAGGATAAATATCTATAAATCAATAAATCAATAACTGACTATAAATCAATAAATCATAAATCACAACTGTCTATAAATCAATAAATCCCAATCAGTCTTCGCCAAAATGACCATTTTCAGTCCTGATGTGGGGGCATTCTTGCTGTAGAAACCACTTCTGGCTTCTCGCACGCTGGAGTCACATAGATCGACGCGACTGAGGGATCGAAGTCTGGCAGCCCTTCGCAGAAGATTTTCCCGACAGCTTCTGGGATCTGGTTAAAGATGGCAGATTTCATGAAGGATTTTGGAGTACCCTCTGGTAAACTAACATAGCTATGGAAAATCACCATGTTTAACGGGAAAATCCACTTATTAAATGGGCAATTTTCAATAGCTTTTTGTATGTTTACCAGAGGGTAAACCTTGGTTAAAGATGGGTGCCCTCCGGTGTCGGGGAATCCTTATAAATGAGCCTTTGAATGGGATCTATAAATAGGGTATTTCCCACCGTGTTTGAGTACCCGAGGGTAAAGGTTCGAACTTCGGGTGGTTTGACCAGCATTTGTTCTTGGATCGAATCTCAAAGGTGGCCTAGACATACGGGTTTTAGGTAGCAAATCAGTGGGTTACCCTCCTGTAAACTAAGATAGATGTGAAGGTTACCCCATTTGCAGATCATTTTCCGAACGCGGGAACCCCCCAGAGGGGTATTCCACCTCTTCTTATATATTTACCCAGGGTCATTACAATAAAACAGGGGCTGTGGTTTTTCACGATTGAACCGACAAAGATGATTGCGGCAACTGGTTGGTCTTAATGGATCTCCAACTATTTTGATAGAGGAATCTGGTCTCCACCAAAGGTCAGAGTGTTTTGGAGTCTTTGTTCTTGTTAGTGACTGTTGACGTGTTTTTCTTCGCAATTTTGGAAGTCTTGCCCTGAAATGGCCCTGAAATATTTTTCGGGTTGATGCTTCTAGCGATTCAACCGCAAATTTGAGAGAATATGGCCTATCACCATCTTGCAGATCTTGCAATCGAGAAATCATATTTTTTTGTAATGTAGTAATGTGTCAATTTTGTATGCAGAAACCCACCACAACATCCTTGCAGTCCCGTAGATGGCGCCAGTTGCGGGTTGACTTCTGGTGGAACGCGAGGTGCGGTATGTGCCAACATCCGTGGTGCGTTGTTCAACCTCTACCAGCACAATCTGAGTCAGGTGCATCTCACAGTTCGGAGCCTTGGTTGATGAACCATCATTTTGTTCCCCACATTTTTTTGTTAGATAAAGCTCAAAGAAACAGCTGGAGACATCATAGTTTTCTTTTTTTTGTAGATTCTGAATCCATCATCATGGTTTTCTGAATCTTTTGTTAGATGATCAACCAGCAACATATGACATTTCCCATAGATTTCTGCCGTGCGCCAGGAACTCTGGCTGGTTCAACGTGTCGAAAGAGCCCATCTGTCAGGAGGGAGCGCCCTGTCCGAACCTCATCCCTTTGGGATCCTCACAGCTGGCAGAACGCGTCACTTGGAGAGGATCCAATGGATGGTGCTTGGGGCAGGAATTAGCAGGTTGGTTGTTTGGGAAGTTGGGGGCCTGTTGTTGAATCGGAAGTCATTTTATAAGCCATAAAGAAACGTAACTGGGGTATGATATGGTTATGACCTACTTACTGGGATGAACTCTCAAGTAGCCAATTGGTAGTAATCCCTTCCCCTTAGTATTAAATACACCCCAACGAAAGGCGGGTTTTGTATTGAATCTAATCATTTTGGCCCCCCAGTTGGGGGCATTTGATATCTATAGTTGGCATTTGGGTTTGTCTGAAAATGGATATACTCCCCATTTGTAGCAATTTTGAGGGGGAACGTTATGATAGACACCCTCAAACAAGAGGAAGCAGCTCCATTTTCAGACAAACCCATGTGGTTAAACGCCATGATACGATTCTTGTGTCAATTTGGGATGTTAGTTTACTTAATGTTGGCATAGTGTATCCCATGTATCAAGTGGATGTTCACTTCACTTATGTTATATGTACACGGCTGGTTTATTATCCAATTTGAAAGTAGGATGCCATTCCAAGTAAGGACATTGAGAATGCAACCTAGTGTGTGAAACCAGGTGTTTTCTTTTTGGTGTTTGCCATTCTTGGACGCTCCTGGTTGAAACCATGGTGAAAGAAAGGTATATTTTCGTAGGTTTAGGACATCACAGATTCCTGGAGCAATCTATTTAAAATGGCAATTGGACAATCCTGAATTTGGATGTTATCCATATATATATATATATATTATATCCATATGTGTTTTCCCATTGCTGTATTGCATTTCCAGACACTTCTGGACAATCTACCCTCTGGTTATTTAACATAGCCATGGTATAGATGGCCCTAATCGAAATAGATGGTTTACCGTTCTTAAAAATGGGTGGATCTTTCCATGGCTATGTCTGTTAGTCATAACCAGATGGTACATATAATTGGGACCCAGGAGGTGGAGACTGAGTTATAGCAGGCTGCCTGCAATGAGTTTTTTGGATGATCCTGTGTTCAATGGCCTATGTAAGGGCTAAATTTCAGGGAATATCCCCACAAAATATGGCCAAAAAAATGGTACTAACGTACCTCCAATTTAGGATCCTGGAATTCCCATTGATGTGTGGTCTGATAAGACAGTGAGGTAGTGGCGCATCGTGTCAGGGTGTTGAATCACTTCATGGATCTCTACCTGCAACAGAAATTGGCACGTCTGCAAGACGATGCCTGGCACTATTGGCGGGGTTTATGGTTGGTTTGGAGGGAGCAAAAGTTCGGGCCACTTTTTTATATGTGGATGTTTTAAAACCCATCATTTTCAACATTTTTGTGGATGAACATTCATAGTTCCCAGCTACTTTGGTGTGAACAGATGGGTATCGGGGTTTTGACTTGTGGCTATATGAATAACATCCATTGTGATAATATAGATGATATCCCAGAAATATAAACTTTTTCCCGGAAAGGGTTGCCATGATTGGGGTCTGCAACAACCTATCCAAACAGGGTAGCTTTGCACAGGTCCCCCAAAGCGGCGCCGTTTTGATTAATCTGGTCAATCACTTGAGGGGTCACTTGACATGTGCGATTTTACACCTGGTATGGCCAGAAGTTTTCTTCTGGAGCGACCGAGGATTTTCCCAGTGTGGCTTACTATCAGTACTTCTTCCATGCGCATTGGATGGGCATCCCGTTTCTGCCTCTTGGTGGAAGGGGTCAGGGGGTTGGATTCTGTTGGGACAGACATGTCTAAAATATCCATCTTTCGTCTTTCCATGGCACCCCAAATTGGGTCTTTGTGGTGATTTTATCCCCAACTTTGGCGATTTTTTTCCCACCTTTTTGGTTCAAGTTGCATCATCCATATTTTGTTGCCAGACCATCACTGACTGGACAATGTCAAACCTGGACGAAAAAAACGCTGGTAATTGGATTATCAACCCAAGATCATCCAGGGTTTTTGGGGATTATAAACCATGTTTTTTTGATCAACCAGGGTTGATAATGGCCTAAACACAAAATCATTCGCTAGTGAAATTGGCAATTGGCCTATCCCCAAGTAGACCACCCACAGATGAAATTCTTCTGACAGTATTGGTGAACGACGTGTGATTGCTGTTACTTCACCTGTTTGATCGCCATTCTTGGTTAGACCATCCAATTTTTGAGTCAAACTTAATCTTCACCCATATTTTCCACCCAAATAGTCTTGATCTATCCCTCATTCTCGTGGCATAAAGCTGTCCTAAACCTCAATGGCTACGTTGCGAGGGTCGTCCTTGCGAGGGTCCTTAGGGCCCCAGGTCGGCGCCAGGTCGATCGAGGTTTCCACCGCGCTTCCGAGGTCAGATGTGCGGCTCCTGGCCTTCAACAAGACCACTCTGTGGCTCGGGTGGATCCAATGAATCCAGCTGGTTTAGGTCATTGACGAAGATCTAAGATCATGAGTAATATCTAATATCTAAGAACATTAGTAATATCTAATATCTAATATCTAATATCTAGATCTAAGATCATGAGTAATATCTACCCTCTGGTTATGACTAACAGACATAGCCATGGAAAGATCCACCCATTTATAATAGGTAAACCACCTATGAATGGGCCATCTATACCATGGCTATGTTAAATAACCAGAGGGTAATATCTAAGATCATTAGTTTTTTTTGTTTTTAAATTTAGATATAGTAAAATTCTTGTGTTTTTTCTCTATTTTGGTCTGATTGATATAGATATTACGAATATCTATGAGTATCTAATATCATTAGGTATAGTTTGATTGGGATAATTATGAATTTTGGTCTGATTTAGATATAATATCATTGGGATTTACTAATATCATAGTTAGATGATTTACTGTACTCGTATTCTGATATATTTCTAGTTTACCAATATTCTGGTGTAGGTACACACAGACGGCGAGGTTTGCCCAAGGCCGACATACCAGTCACACTACATTATCAGACATGTTCTAGACGTGGAACAATGCAACAATGCCATGGCCAGTAGGTTTCACATCGGGGTTAGGGTTGACCATGTTCATCACTGCTCATTATCATCACCATCATCATTGGCATTGTCCAGACAATCATCCAGAGCCCCGGCAAACCTCAAGGTCTTTCTGTAATAGTAGTAGGTCTGGTTTAGTAATGAGTCTTCTTGTGATTTCATTCGATTTCCTACTATAGGAGAATAATTGTCATATCATATCTGTTTGGATATTAGGATCAGTCGGATATATACTTAGATTCAGAGGTAGATTTACTACTAGGATGTACTAGTAGAATGCAATCATTTACTGTAATCTTAGGGGGAAGGGATTAGAACACCATATCCAGTCGTACTGGGTACCATTTGGAGGTCTTATATGAAATTTAAATCCATCGAACAGGTGGGTTTATGAGTGGGTTTAACACATAGATTCATAGATTTGCTGGTTACGATCCATTGTTTGCTGTATAGTTGGGTGAACTTATTGTAAAGTCAAACATCCGTCAAACATCCCTCTTATTATGGCTATGATTGCATGAAAAACGGGCTGCCAAGATTTTACAGCACGTTCTCCTTGGTCATTGATCCAAGCCAGAAGCCTCCGTCGGTGGTTCGCGACATTTTGTGATGTGAAGTCCGCATTTCCGCCGATGATATCGTAACTGTTATTCCTAATCTTATACCATGTCGTCAAATCCGTGTCAATGCTATCTCCAAAAACTGTTCAAGTAATTGTTATCAATCCTACCACATCATCCCAAGTCCCCGTAGCATCTTCGGCCATAGTACGTAGCCCAGCCTAAGGACCGGGCTCAACATCTCATTGCCGCCACCACATTCCTTGGAGGTGCCTCTGGGGCAGGATGTAGCTTCTGGATCTGCCTTCCAGCATACTATAGCTAGACCATAGTCCGGTTATAGGTCAAATATCCCCACTTAATCAGACTTAATCAGACTTCATCAGACTTAATTCTTCCAGTTTTTGTTTTTGGAGTGGGTTAACAAACTTAATAGCCACCGAGTTTTCTGGCCAGAGCGCAGAGGCTTGTATTGATTCAGTTGCAGCTGCTCAAGCACTCAACGCAGCCACGGCAGCCTCAGCAGCCACGGCCGGGTGGGCAACATGTCGACTGATTTGCACGCGCTGACGCTGATAGAACTCCTGGAAGAGATTCACGGCAGCCACGGCCGGGTGGGCAACATGTCGACTGATTTGCACGCGCTGACGCTGATAGAACTCCTGGAAGAGATTCACGGCATCCACGGCCGGGTGGGCAACATGTCGACTGATTGGCACGTGCTGATGGAACACCTGGAAGAGATTCAGAGTCTGTGCTATGTCACCCGACCTTCCATGGCCTCACGTGCCCACCAAATCTTTTTGATTGCCGGAGCAGTGGGTTATCCCCTCAAAGTTAGGCCCCAAGAAGACGATCCGCCCGTGTTTGAGCGACTTGGTGATTTTTTTCCATATGTCCATACATTGGCACAAGAGGCCAAACAGTCCATCAGCTCGGGTGATGCTCAGCAGCGTCATGTCTTGGTTGCGAAGGCTGTAATGAAGATCCGTAGTGCCATGAGAAAATTGAAGACTTTGTGTGAAGATCATCCTACGATCGAATCACTGTCAGACACAACGGCCTCCAACGAAATGAACTTTTCCATGAAGATTGTGATCAAACTTTTTTTGCCATCTCTAGAAGTGATGGAAAAGAGGGCCGATTTCAACCACGTACCCGAGTTCCTCCATTTGCATGACCTTGGCATAGAGTTGTTGAGGGAAAATCACTTGAAGGCGCGCGAATTTAGTCTTGAGCTTGACAACAAAGTCATGGAGAATCAGAACACAAGGCAGATCTTCTTGAAAGCACTTCATGCGGATGGATCAAGGACCGCCTGTATCTTTCAGAAGCTTCAAGCTGCAGATGTTCCAGAATTTCCAAGTGCACCTGGTCAGCCAAGTTGCCCTGAGAAGCTTCTGGTGTGCATTGATGGCAACATTGGTTCCAGGAAGTCCGAACTGATGCAAAAGCTCCTGGACATCAATGCGCAGAGAGCGCAGCAAAAAGTCACAGTGGTGAGAGAGCCCCTGAACCAGCTGTCTGCAAAGATGATCGACTTCTACCGCGCTTTAGATGCTGGGACGGACGTGACTGAAGAACAAAGGGACCAGAGCTCTCGCTTTGAGGAAGACATGTTTGACCACCACTTCAATGTCGCCACGAACACTGAAATAAGAACAAGGCATGTGATTGCCGAGAGATCGATGGAGGCAAAGATACACGTTTTCAATGAACTGAATTTTCTGCAAGGGAGGCTGTCGGAGAAGTCGCGGGACGACATGAGACGCCAATTTGAAGAGGAGGTCCTTGGAAACCCACGGTGCCAGCCCCATGCCATCATTTTTTGTGACATTTCTGTGAAGCAAGCCATGGAGAGAATTAAGAGACGTGGCCGTGGAGGAGAAGACAAGATCACCCTCCGCAGTATTTGGAAGACATTCAGCAGAAGTATGCGGAGTTGTAGCTTCCGCTCCAAACGTGGTGAGGGTTGAATCGGATCATCCCATGGAAGATTTCATGCAGTTTTTCTCAGATGTGCGTGATGAACCAAATTGAGCAGCCGACTTGATGGTGCCGAAAGGAAATTGAGCTAGGTTTACAATTATGCGTAGTCCGGAACATGACTCGTCTTGGCATGGTCCCGTATTGTATAATATCGTGTCCGGCGTCAGCCCAAGAATGCTTGATATTTAAAAACTCGCCGGGTCTCACGTTTCGAGTTTTGGGATTCTTCACATCACCTCTGTCATGGTGACCGGAGAACTATGAATCCCAATGGTTCAGCCAATTATCAAACTGGACATATCACCACTCCTGTCCACGACCCTCCTCTGTGTTGGTCTCCAGTCGTTCTTTTTTGGGTTGGAATTGAATTGCAAATAGCATCCAACTGTAGAGGCAACAACATGTCTTTGCTTGGAGACCGACCTCCATTGTCTTCCTGGGTCGTTGGTATCACTAGATTCACTGGTCAATCATCGATTTCCCTCGTAAAAATGCTACTTGGAAGTATCCGTCTACCTCATTCCACAGGATTTCCTGTCCAAAACTTTTGGATCCACCAGTGGTCCCATATGATGTATCCGAGCTGGGTATGGGTCAACCGCTGGAACTGGCACATTCACTAGTGTCATTTTGGCCTATTTATACACTTCTCCAGGTCTTTGGTAACCAGTCCTGACCCGTAACCATTTAAGTTTCGAAGCAAAGATCTTCGATTGCTTTCTGACTGGCCAGAGTTGCGAACAAAAAAAATGTGCCAGCTTTGAAGGATGATTTCAAACCCCCTTTCCACCCTTAGTGGATTGAGGGATTGGTTTCTGGATGAACATATTGGGTAATCATCCCCCAATAAAGGGTGAATGGCTCACGAACTATGAGCTACCCCGTCCTAGCATGACCCTCCCGTTTTTAGTGGGTCAAACTTACTTCAACTTAGCCCATTTTTTTCGTTAGCTCTATGAATTTCCTATATTTTTCACAGTCATTTCTACGGTACCCACAACAACTCACCCAACCATTCCTCGATACACATGAATAGTGTTCAAAACCCGCTGGCATCCGAAAAACAAAAATGCTTGGTCAAGAACGGGATTCCCAGCTCATGGATTGTGATCATTTCATGATCCCCAGTATGTATGTACACATATTTATTAATATACAATTACATATATAATTATATATATTTATATATATATACAAAATTACATATATATATATAATTACATACATATATATATATATACACAGATAAATACGTATACATATCTATATATATATATTACATATATATATATATTTATAATGTATGTATATGCATATTTTGGTGAGTTCTCCGCGCCAACCATCAACCTACACCGGGCCATCTCCGTTCACGGCCGGAGGAGAGTTGGAGTTGGCAAGATCTGAAGAAAAACGCCTGTCGGATCAAAGAGGTCACGGGAAATCCAGGTGCTGCTGGGGCCTGGTGCTGCTGGGGCCTGGTTTTGGGAGGGAACTGTAGAGACCTCTGCAACAAAGGTGGTCTCCAATGGAAAAAAACCTCTGAACATATGGACAAAACGATGTGGTGGTGAGCTTCCAGGGGGCGAAACGCACCAAAAACGGCCAAACACGGATAAAAGAATGGGATACCGGGATACCAACCAACATTGCGGTGAAAACATGGGACAAACAAAATGCCGATACCTCTCATCAACACCCAAAATTCTTGTGGATCCAAATGGACAATGGTTTTTAATCCATAGCCAACTGGGTTTCTCAGTTTGGAGCCGGTTTTGCTGATTTTTGTTTGTTGGTCTAAAAAATCCAATTTTGGAACATCATTCCACAGAATTTGGGGTTTTCATGGCCTGAGTTCAAACACACCAATGGGGGCTTTCCTAGTTGATTTTGCTGAGCAGATCGGACTTCATGCGCTGGAAACGACATGAGCAAGACTGTTAATTATTGTGGGTCTCATATTTTACAACCGACCATGGTCAGCTTTACTTCTCCGGGTGCCCATTTGGCCAGGTCTGCTGGCCAATTCGGATTTCGACGAGGATTTCAAGTTCTTCACGCGCCTCAGAAATAGATTTTATGTTGGAACATAAATTCGAGTTGGACTTTGAAACTAGTTGAAACATCATTTTTTTTTGATGATGTTTCAAATTAGGTGCAATTTCAAGATGTCTGCATTTGGGGATCCAACATTTAGCGTCCCCATTTTTTCGAGCTTCCCAAATGCGACCATCTTTATGAAGTTGCCAAGTCATACCGGATCCAGGTGCAACTTCGGTGGATTTTTTTTTTGGCATCTTGACATCTTGACATTTGTTTGTTTTTCTGAATCAAAAGATGTCATGGGGTTGATCCAGATTTTTAATATGCATCTTGTATTTCTTTAGATGTAGATTTTGTTTGGTTTAATTTTTTGCATGCGCACCAGTCTTGCGCGTTTCAATTCAAACTAGTTTTCAGTGATGGATTTCTGGAGCTCTGCGCAAGATCTCAATCCCCTTCTACCTGTGGTTTCCAATATCGACCAGCATAAAACTTACTATAAATGGGAAAACTCACTATAAATGGCCATTTTCAATAGCTTTTTGTATGTTTACCAGAGGGATTCCTGTAGTGGTTTCCAATATCGACCAGCAAACCTGTATCTACTGTAATTGCTACGTTTCGAAGGCTAAATGACAGGACCATCGGTGTCAACATCTTCTGCAATCTAGCTATACGATTTCATTCTCGTGTCACATATGTGCCATGGTCAAAAAATGGGATGAATGTGGTATGTATATTGGAATCCATAGAATGGGTACAATTTCCTATGAATGGATTGATGACTAGCCCCTAATCTGAGTTCATCTGATCCAGCTTTTGACCCTGTCATGTATAGATTTAGAGAGAGATTCAAGTGGGATAAAACCGGCATATGGTATACCCTCTGGTAAACTAACATAACTATGGAAAATCACCATGTTTAATGGGAAAACTCACTATTTCAATGGCCATTTTCAATAGCTTTTTGAAAGTTTACCAGGCCGGGTATGTGTGTTGAATGCTCTCTTTCAGAGCTTGGATTAGCATGATCCATTGGGAGTTGATATCTGCCACACTATCCCATATGACATGGTCAAAAGTTGGATCAGATTCACTCATCTGTATATATATATCTCTCTCTCTCTCAATCTATATCTATATCTAATATCTAATATCTAATATCTAACACCTAACATCTAATATCTAATATCTAATATCTAATATACATATATATATATATATCTCTACATATCTCTATATATCTATATCTATATCTATATCTATATATACACATACATATGAGCATTATTTTATTTGCCAGTTGATTCTCTAGTTTTGCGTTTTTTTGTCACCGTATTTGTTGGTTAGGTCACCATTTTGGCTGGTGAAATCCAACCAACTTCTGTTCCTTCGGCCTAGGCTGATGGTTCAGTCGGCTCATGGGTCCCTGTACAAGGTCTCTAGCGAAGGCGGACATGGGTCGCTGCCAAGAATATTATCCCATGGATGGTGGGTAGCAAAAACGCACAGCCATGGCCATGGCTATTTGTGAAATAACTGGTTATTTTTAAAATGGGACTATAGATTCCATTATTATTGGGTTATAAGATGTTATAAGTACTTGAAATACTGGTATTTCGGTGCATAATTGTGGGGTTCCACTGACACCTGTTCCAAGTGGGATTTACTGCGGTGTTTTGCTCCTGAAGTCGATTTATTATAAGCCCAGTGAAATAAGTGGAACTACTTTTAGATTCCACTTACAAACAAGGTGATGAACCACTTACAATTCGTGGGATGGCCCATGGGGTTTTCTGAACTTTTTCGGAACTTCGGAGATCCGTGTGATTTGGGCCTGGGGGATGTGGAGATTGGCTGTGCGGATGTATCCGACCCTTGTGGCCTGATGTGGAGAAGAATTGTCCAATTTCTACTTGGTGGCTCACCTGGAGTAGGCTATATCCCTTGTTTTCTTAGCGTGATAAGTAGATATAAGTGGGGTTAGTCGATTTATAATCAGGATCAACCGACGGACTTGTGATTCTTGGGATCGACCCGATTGCGCTACACTTCTGGCCTTAGGGATCTTCCAAAGGCGTCATCGTCATGCAGTGTTTGATTTACTGTTGGGCAGATTGTTCAGAAAGATGAGATCCAATGGGAACTCAGCCAAGACAACGTGTAAAAATAGCATATCCAGCTAAAAAAGATGCTGCAAAGCCATAAACAAGGAGGCGGATCCTAACAAAAAAGCGGCAGGATCCCCCAAGTATATAGTAACAATCCATAAGAGTCCCATGAAACTACCATTTGGACAATTTTTGGTGGTTAAAATCCCATTAAATCCATAATTTGTGAATGTTTTGATGTTTAAGAACTACAATCCCATTATGATCCTATTCTATATCCATTGGAATCCTATGAAAAATATCTGTCTTTCTCCATCAACTCCCATTAAACTACCCTCTGGTAATTTAACATAGCTATGGAACATCACCATTTTCCATGGGTAAATCCACTATTTCTGTGGTCATTTTCAAGTTCGCAAACTGTTTGATTACCAGGCCGGGTATATATGAATTTATAATATGGAGTGATGTACCCTCTGGTAATTTAACATAGCTATGGAAAATCACCATTTATAGTGGAGTAACCTATTAAAAATGGTGATTTTCAATAGCTATGTTAACGTTTACCAGAGGGTACATCATAGTAATCATAATCCTCAAGCATAAATCCCATAAAGTCTCCGGTTCTCCATTGAATTCCCAATGAAAATCCTGCCATGTCGGAGCCGTAACGGTAACAGGTCCAGGGGAGCTGTACTGCGGTTTGAACTGCTCAATGGCCGTGGATGTCTTGGAAAACTGGTGGACTGAGGGGCCCCAGTTTCGGTTTTTTTGTCCAACATGGGGGCTGTGAGTTTGTTGATGGGATATGCGGCAATGACATAGATCTCTATATATATATATACACGTGTAACATATACATAGTACATGCAGAATTAATATATACACAGATAATGTATACATAATATGTATACATAACATGTATACATAAGACGTATACATACATATGCCTGTAACATGACTATACTAGGTGACTGTACACATATGAGTATATGGACCTGATTATATACTCATGTACATATGTATATATAATCAAAAATCATATATGCATATTATGAATACACTCATAGATAGATGGATAGATAGATAAGATAAGATAAGATAAGATAACATAAGATAAGATAAGGTAAGATAAGATAAGAAAGATAAGATAAGATAACATAAGATAAGATAAGGTAAGATAAGATAAGAAAGATAGATAAGATAACATAAGATAAGATAAGGTAAGATAAGATAAGAAAGATAGATAAGATAACATAAGATAAGATAAGATAAGATTAGATAAGAAAGATAGATAAGATAAGATTAGATTAGATTAGATAAGATTAGATAAGATTAAATTAGATAAGATAAGATAAGATTAGATTAGATTAGATAAGATAAGATTAGATAAGATTGAATTAGATAAGATAAGATAAGATAAGATTAGATAAGATTAGATAAGATAGATAGATAGATAGATAGATAGATGTCGACAATTGTCCACTCCTTATGACTTGGATGCCCTTCCAAGTGCCCGTTTTTAGCGGCATGGTGTCGTTGGTGTTTTTTTTGGTTCGATCAGTTTTTTGGTTGATTTTTACTGTGATTTCACCAGCCAATGAATGGTTTTTTCACCATTAAATAAGGATTTAACATGATTTAACTATAGTAAACGATGGCCTGAAACGTGTCTGAAAATGGCTGCACTCCTCGAAGAATTGCAAGTTAGGGAAGAACCAATGGGTTTATAATAGTTTTTTTCCCATAAATTTCAGACACAGCCGTTTGGTTCTTGAGCACCCCCACTGGGCCACGACTCAAAAAGGGCTCTGGGGTCAATGTTTCACTTATTTTCCTCGCAATTAGCAGAGACTTTTGGGTCAGATTTGGAGGTTTCCGAAAATGGGGGTTAACCCACATCATCTAATAGGGTTTTCCATTATAAACCCTATTTCAGGAAACCTCCATGTAGTAAACCAAGCCAAATCCACTTTTTTCCGCCACGCAATGACCAAAGCTTCTTGACCAAACCATGACCTTGGCTCGCGTCGCAGGACTCCTATGATCCAGGATCGCTGCATGGCGGGACACAATGGCAGAGGCTACTGGAAAAACATGGCACCCGGCGTCTCGATAAGAGATATCTGGATTTGGAGCAAAGAGATGGGGAAGCTGAGCGGTTCGGTTGTAAAATGGGAAGCCGAGGACTTACAATCAGAGTTAGTCCCCCAAAAATGGCAATTGGAGGAGTTTCAGTCAACGTTTCCCAAGCGCATTTTGTTGTTTTGGTTTTCAGAGGTTGCGATGATGGCTTTCAAAATGGTTCAGATTGGGAATCTGAAGCAGCAAAACCTGTGAACACTGGGCTGGTACAGGCGCGTCACTACCAAAGATTGGGTCCTTTTTGTCAGCCCATGAAGAGGCTATCACTTGAAGGGGATTGTTTCTTTTTTGGATGGAAGAAGAAGTACTTTACATAGCCAACTAAAATAAGTAAAGTCTGGAAGTGCATGACGTCTCAAAGTCTCAAAGAAAAAGTACAGGATGGGCTCCCCCAGCTATAAGTTGGTTTATAAACCATCATAACCCCATTAACTATAGTTATATCTACCATAAACCATAGAATTCAGCCACTTTTTTTAAACGTTTCTGAACGCTATCGCTCAACTGGGGGCCCCATCCTGGAGTTTTTCAAACCCCTCGAAGCGTTTTTTGGATTTCACCGATGTCAGGTCCTGGGTTTAGGCTGTTCCGTGAACGAAAGATCTAATGGTGATTTAATGGTGATTTAATGGTGATTTAATGGTTAATAACTGGTTAATAACTGGTTAATAATGGTTAATAATCTATAATAGGGATATTAATGGTGATTTAATGGTGATTAACCCTCTGGTAATGGAATATTAATATATAACTGATTGGTGGTTTGGAGCATGAATTTTACTTTTCCATATATTGGGAATAGTAACCCCAACCGACGAACTCATATTTTTCAGAGGGGTTGAAAGCACCAACCAGATGTGGTAAACCCAAGAATAAACTTACCATTTGGGGATGATAGTTACTACTCACGAATGATTTTCATGGTGGTCTTGGGGATGGTTTATGACATTGGGTTTACCACATTAAAATTATGCCCTCTGGTAATTGAACATAGCCATGGCAAATCAGTATCGTTACTAGATACATCATCTATGAATTGGCAATTTTCCATCGCTATGTTAAATTGCCAAGGGTAATATGTATTTAAATGCTAGTTATGTAGGATATGACTTATACTTAGCTAATATATTATCCTCAAACTATAGCACTCACTCCATGACACTCTCCATTTCGTCATGATCGGCTCGCTGGACACAGACGAGCATGAGTGGCTTATCCCAATCAGGAATAGCTACCCTCTGGTTGTCAAAATAGCTGTTGAAAATGACCATGTATAGTGGATTTACCCATAAAAAATGGTGATTTTCCATAGTTATGTTAGTTTACCAGAGGGTAAAAGTACTACACTGCTGGGTGGTTTCAATCATTTTTTCTTTTCCATCTAAGAATCGATGATTAAGACGAGCATGTCATCTTTGGGATGGGGCCCAGCCCAACCAGAAACTGGGGGCCTATCCCAGTATCCCCAGTATGCCCATCAAGGAAAGCCCAGTATCCCCAGAGATGCCACAGTTATCCACACGAAAATAGTCGATCACAGTTACACATCCATTCACCTGGATAATTTATTGGGCCGCAAGGCCGATCATACTAGGCGCGACCTCACAAAAACCTCACCCAAAAAATGATGATTAGCAGGGATACTTCTGTCCAGATTTGGGATCCCTTGACTTTTCCCAGGGATACATGGTTATATATATATATGTATATATGTATATATGTATATATGTATATGCATACATATACATATATATATACAATATATCATATCATATCATATCATATCATATCATATCATATAGCATATCATATCTTATTTTGTTATATCATATTACATTAGTTGTATCATACTATATAGTATCATAATTATATCGTACTATATCATTTTTTTACACACATATAACATATAATATGATAATTTCATATCATATCATTATAAAAGATCATATTATCTTATATATATATTTATATTAAATATCATGCACACACACACGTGTAATAATATTTGTAATAGTAGTCATACATGCACTACGTATGTTTGCATGTACATGTATACACACAATATAGCCATACATGATACATACATAAGTTGACAATTTGAACATGTGCATTCAAGAGTTGTCCCCATGATTTCACACCTTATGTCACGTTGTGTGTTGATTTAACTGAAAACTGGAGGCTCATGCTCGGACCACTTTTTAACGTTCAGATGTCGATTCGCGTGGCAGGTGCGAGGGATTGTGCACCTTGTCAAAAGTGAGCAAGACGTGAGGGTTTTGTAGCATTTCCAAAAACGATGGCAGGCGTGGTACATTTGAAGAGAGGATCTGCAAAGATGCATTTTCCGCGGCAGGCGCAGTACAAGAGACATCCTCATCAGAGCTGTTCGGAGGTCCGGGCGCTGATTTCCTGAGAGGGGTTGCATTTTGGAGCATCAGATCTTCAGGTTTGCTGAGATGATTTTGCGTGACAGGTGCAGCACTTCGACCTGGCATCACTTTTTCGTGGCAGGCGCAGTACTTTCGACAGGTGGAGTGGAAAAATAGCAAAACGCATTGGCACGAGGCCGTCAGCTCTGCACTCAACTTTCCATTTTTGAAGGACGTCTCGCAGAATAGCTTCGTTTTCAAGCTTGCAGATAGACAGATAGACTAGAACTACACTACATTACACAACACTACACTACACTAATTACATTACATTACGTTACACTACAACTGCAACTACCACTACATGGCACTACATGACACTACACTACAGCTACAACTACACTAGTTTACAGTACAGTGCACTAGACCACACTACAGTATAGCATGCTACAGTACACAACGCTACAGTACACTACACTAATTACACCACACCACAGCTACAACTGCATCTGCAACTACACTACACTAATTACACTACATTACAACTACAACTTACACTACAACTACAACTACACCTACAACTACAACTACAACTACTGCGCTACACCATTACTACAATTACTACAGTTAAAACAATTGCAACTTTAACTACACTTCAACTACACTACAGCTACGACTACAACTACAGCTACAACCACAACTACAACATTACAACTTCAACAACTTCAACACCACTACAACTACAACTACAACGACAACGACAACTACAGCTACAATTACAACTACAACTACTGCGCTACACCATGCTACATCCAGGAGTCGGGAGTGAGGTGAGCGCTGCAACCATTGCAACCACTCCAAAAAGCACAGCTCCAACAACCTTTCCGTCCATCAGTGGATTCGCTCTGCCATCCGTGAGTCACAACAACCAACCCTTCCTATAGGTTTCCTTTTTTTGAAACTTCATTTCAAGCTATCTTTGGAAAAAGTTCAAACTATCAATAAATGTGCATGTATGTGTGGATGTATGTATGGATATATGGATTGAAAAATCTCACATAACAGAGTTTTTGAATGAAATATGTACACAACTTGGGACGCTTCGCTGCAAGATTGATGTGGTCGTATTCCTTAGGGAACTTACCACTTAGAAACTTTGCTTCTTGAATATGAGTTTAAAAAACCACACATGCGCACATGATATACAGTATATACACATATACATATATTTATAATATATATGTATAATATATATATATATATATTTATTACGATATTATATATGTATATAAATGTATATATATATATGTATTACATGTGTTTGTTCAGATATAGTAATCGACCTACATGTTGGAGCAAACATAACCCCAAAGGATGTTTTTAAGTGTTGAGGGCATTTCTAAGTGTTGGGTTTTGTTTTTTAAATCAACACTTAGAAACTGAAATTTCGATAAATTCTTGAGTTTCTAAGTGTTTGCTCCAAATTTTGGAAAAATATATGTTTGTAAGTGTAAGTCGGTCGCTATATATATATATAATTCTATATATTTATATCATATTATATATAAGATTTTATATACACACAATTTTGGAGGTATACTCCATTTTCAGACACAACCAAACACAAACCGAAATATTCCAGAATGATATTTTATGGTCCGAGTCTAAACTAGAAAACCCAACATTCATGATGTTCCTTGAATCAAAAGGTAACACATCTCCCAGTTGTTGCGGAGTTCAAGCGCCGATGGCTGGCAGTTTTGGCGATGTGAAATGGTGGGACCCTTTTGCCACTCCAACTCAATGTCATGCCCAGATCAATAAACCCCTGGCTGTTAATTTGAGGTTCACCCTCGAAATAGTTTTCTACACTATATAAACATTAAAATGTGGAGCATCATTTTGCTAAACCGGGTGGATTTCGCAAAATCCCAGGGTTTTTGGCCAATTTCAGGGGTCACATCGGAGCACCAAGCAGCCCATGCAGCCCATGCCGTGCCCAGATAACCCGTTGCTGGAGCACTTGTTGTCCATTCCCGAGATCGATCCCGTGCATCCTCCATCCGTGGCAGGCTGGGCCCCTGGGCCCCTGGGCTGACCTTGGAACGACTGGGGAGATTCCATGGGGATTTTAAGGACCTCACTGGGACATAAAAAATGAAAGTTAACAGGGGTAACTATCCCAAGCCATGACCCATTGGTTAATGAATTGGAATTGTTCTTACTTATCTAGAACAATAGTGATACAGTGATACCAATGATACTTTGGGGTTGACGGTTATCCTATGGAAATGCGGGATCGCTAGTTCCAGCTTGGTTGGCTAGTTCCAGTAGTTGCTGTAAAAAGCAAGGGTGTTGTTAGATGAGGCATAAACATGAACATCGTAACATGGACACGAAGTAGGTTTCATTATCAGAATCATAAGAAAGCCTAATCTGGGAACCATGTCCATGAACCTGTGCATCATTGGCAGCAGGTTATGTTTTTTGGAGCCACAAAACCCCAAGTCCTTTAAGAAATCGAGGAAGAGTAGCCCGTAGTCGTCCCGCCTGTTCTTGATAATCCGATTCCGAATTAAAAAAATCAATATTAAACCGGATTTTTTAGCCGGGTATTCAATATTCGAGAGCAAAAATAATTGTAGGCTCTGTCCGACCTCTTTTTTCCACCTTATCGCATAGCCATCTTGGATCATCTTGGTATTTTGACACCCCAATGTGAACGTTGATAGGCGAAAAATGACTCAACTCTTCATCAGATCCTGAAGCAGAGGTCCTAAGGATCACCCTACAAAAATGTCGTATTGGGAGTCTTTAATTGCGATAAGCTCTTCACAAGGTGTTGGGGTTCAGAGACCTTGTGAACACAGGAAATGCCACCCAAATGATAGATAAGTTGGTTTGCAACGTGGGGTTGACAATGGTTCATCACTCCAGTTGTATGGTTGCAAACAAACCAGCAAACGTAACTGGGGAGGCACCACTTTGTATTGCTATTATACTATTCAGATCCTGTCATATTCCAATAATTTTCACTTTTTTTCATGGTAAGAAAACCGAATATTGTAGTCCACATGGCTTTATTGAGGTATATTAACCATTGTGAAGCCAGAAAACTAAAATCTGGCATTTTGAGGTATATTATTGAGGTATATTAACCACCTGAAGCATTTTGAATGATGGCCTCCCAGCAACACGTTTGCGCCACGTGCGCAGACTTCTCGAACTACGACTACGACGACCCGGACCGACCCCAGGGTCACTTCCCTGGCTTCGTTTGGACCAGCGGCTTCGACGAGCGGCTGTCAGTTGGTTGCATTGAAGCCAACAGCACTAACCACTATGGAGTTGATATTGATAACTATAGTATGGTTATATGGGTATGGATCAATACCTATTAATACCATTTTTAGTGGGATGAACATCCATTTACCAGCTATTTTGATGTTCACCAGGGGTACAAGGTTTTGACACACTGCCATATAATGGTTATAGATACCCCAGTATAGTTGATAGTGTATCCAACAGCACTGGGTTTTATCAACTCCAACAGCAATGGTTATAGATACCCCACCATGGACTGGATAATGTAGAGTTGCATCTCAGTATCCAAGAAATTGTTTCTATGTATCCAACTGAAATATTTTTGTAACAGTAACAGTTATTAACTGTACTTAAGTACACATTCATATGATGAATATGTTATTTTTGTCCCTCTATTGCTCATATATATATATACGTATATATATATGTATTGTTTTTTTAAACAGAATATATTACAATATGACTGGTAAGACATCACATGGTCTTATGTTGTACTATATTACGATGCATTACACTGCATTGTATTTTGTTTTTTTGAAATCAACCCATATTATGGTTAGAAGTATATTACAGCACACTATAAGTCTCTACTATAGTGCATTTTATTGTCTTATTAAGTATATACACATCCAAGTTGATACTGTGGATGGTTCAGAAATCCGAATCACCAGTTGAAAACGGTGGTAAACATCCCATCCTTTAGATGGTGCAGGACTTGACCGCCCCAATGGCTTGACCTTAACGGCATCCATGGGGAGTCGGAGATGAACCATGACTTAGCACTGACTGAGAACATGAAGAAGAGCCAGAAATTATAAGATACCCTGGGGTAAACTAACATAGATGTGGAGAATGGTCCATTTTACAGATTATTATAGATGATTTGTAGATGGTTATAGAAGATAACAAATCATGTACCAAAATATCCAGTAGATTCCGTAGACGTGGCAGATGCCAAAAATCAATCCTCCATTTGGCTCCCCCATTTCACAGCCTTCACTGCTCAGGACCATCGGCGACTGTGCGCCGGAGGCCCAACTTTGGTCCTTGAAGTTGTTGAACTGGGTGGAGCCCTGCAAAGGCGCCCGGGCGACCCGCTGCAAGTCGCAAGTCACCAGGATCTGAACACTGGCAATTTGGACAAGCCAAGATAACTCCCCGTGTCGCGTGTTTTCTTTCAAACACTATGTAAAATGAATTTTATTAGGTTTCTCTGGTGCAGCAATGCTGGTTTGTGAATGCTTTTCTAAAACCGAATATCTTAACTTGGGTCATGTTTGATAAAGAATTTCAGGATTATGTGGATCATGTGGATCACTAATGGTCCAAAAAATGGTCAACTAATTATCCAATGGTCAAATTGGAATATCCCCAAAAATGGGAACAGGAATGCGACAAGGAATGGAGTTTTTTTTTTTGGTTCACCCAAAAATCGACTTTTCTGTAGAACAGTGATGAATCTCACTACTTTAATTTTTGTTTTTTTGTTAAGGGGGTTACTATAGCTTATTCTTGAACAAATTCATTTACTAATTTTACTACTTTCTTAGTACGTACCTCGCACAAGCACAATAACCAGTAGAAGCAACTCGCGGAGTTCTCCAGGGTCATCAGTACCCCATTTGTTCCAATAATATTCAATGAATTCTTAGTTGATGATATTCCCATTTTGTTACCCTCTGGTATACGTTTACATAACTATGGAAAATCACCATGCTATTAATGGGAACATTCACGAACTAAATCACCATTTTCAATAGCTATTTTGACATCACCAGAGGGTACCTGACATCCACCAATCTTTGTTAGTTAAATTTCCCATGAATTCCCATGGAACAATCCCAACCCAATGACGATTTATGGTTTCTGAAACCGTCCCAACCCACGGCCTGGTCTGGTCATCGCCTCGTCATCGTTACCGCCGCAGATGGTCCGGTGGTGCTTGGTGTGAACCTCACGACCTGCAAAAAGGAGATGCTCTCAGAAGAGTTCAATACCTTGATCCTTGCCTCAAAAACGGAGATTATCGCTGAACCGAGGATGTGGCTTAAAACAGCACTATATAATCTTTTCCAAGGGGGAGGTTGTCGGCCAGTTCATACATATATATCTTTTTAGCTCGTACAATATTAAGTATTCCCCATGTATTCCAAAGAATCCGCCATGACTGGGAACTTCGCAGGACTTGGATGAGTAATTGGTAAATAATCCATGTTAAATGGGGTTGACCAATAATAATAATGAGTAGTTGGTAAATAATCCAAACAATAAATACTCAATATTCCATGTATGCATACCAATTACTCATCATGACTATTGATTATTTGGATAAATTACATACCAAATATAGGACACCAAATGATTTTAAAATATACCAAATCATACTTGAGGAAACCGATCACGATTATTTGGTTGATGGTTTCTGATACTATGCATACATGTCTATGTATCTCATTTTCATTCCTACTTGGCATGCGAACCACTAGCCAGTTGTCACCTACGATTCCCGGGCCCCGCACAGCCAAGTCCTTAAATGCGCATCCCACTTAGTAACTGGATAACAACATTTAACAATAAATACATAAATATATATGTATACACATGTATATACACAACTTATGGACTTATGGATATACTATTTCAACTAACTCGATACATCCCGGATGCATATACAATTAGATAGTCCATCTATCTATCCGAACCAGGTCTGCCTCACATCCTGTGGCCCGGCCTCAGGACCTTCCAAGATGGCACCTGCCGTCTTAAGCAGTGCCCGAGCAAACCCAAACGCAGCCGGTGGTTTTTCCAAGCATCAAAAGTATGGGGGTCTTAACAAAAGCTGGGATATCACCAGGAGTTCAAGGGATTTCATAGGGGTAGAGATGAACATAGGATGGAAAACTCGTGAAAGCTTGGGATGAACATTTGGCAAAATGGTGATTTAACCAGCAAAGATGCGGAGGTTCAAGTGAAACAATGGATTTAATCATGGACAAATGGCATTTCAGCATACATGGGATCTAACCAGGCTTTTTGTAGGGACGACGATGCATGTTTCTTTTTGGGACAGCCCCAAATCAGTAAACAAATGGCTATATGTTTGATAAATGATGGTTGTCTAACGGCTACTGCTGATGATGGTTATCTTACGGGGTTGTACATGCTGCAAGCATTGTGCAAACAGCAGCGCAAAAACACATGCTATACGCATGTCTTTATACTAAAAAATGCAAAGAGAGACGAAATCCAACATCACACAGCGAAACAGGGAGACAACCATGCCAAAGAACAGATGCTCGTGTTTTCTTTTGGGGAGCGGTGCTGCGCCCTTCCCCACAATGACACCCCTTCTGCTCCGTTTTTACGCTTACAGTACCCAAGAAAGTGGCAAGACCACCGTTCGAACATATTCTCGCTACCCGAAACAAAGAAAGTTAACAAACAGCAGAGCCCTATAATTAATAACAAAACACTGAATCGATTAAAACCTATTAGAAACTCAAAGCAAACTCTAAACCAACCTTAAATAGACCCTAAACCAACCCTAAATGGGCTCCAAACGAACCGTGATTAAACTTAAAAACTGGCTCCATTTATTGGAAATCAACACCGAACATGTGGTCCATTGACTTACAATGATCCATTTTCCCACTTGGGACTGGATCCCAAATCTTTCAATTGCAAAGTCCCATGGCATGGCCCGCGACCGCCATATCAATAGCATTCAGTAGCTGCCGAAACAACTTCTAGATGTGCGAGGTATGAATTACCCTCCAGTAAACCAACATAGCTGTAGAAAATCACCAAGTTCAATAGGCAACTCATCTATAAATGGGCCATTTTCATCCATTTCCCGCTATGTCACAAAGTACAGGGTAGACAGGCCACGTCCCGTGGCAACCAGCTACCGCAACCGTTGGTGGTTGGACATCACCATTTGGTAAATGACCGTCACGGTGAAAAGGCTGCGGTTCTGCGGTTCTTGATCCACATCACCAAAATATGATCATCCGATCATCCATCTTAGAATACCAATCCTTGTAAGGGAGCTATTTAAACCTCTGCCAATGGTGCAGCCGGAGATCTGGCAAGGTGGACCTGTCATACCTTTTCAGAGCGGATTCATACTAGTGTCAGCAGAAAAGCTCTTGGTTCAAGCACTGGCCAAACCTAAATAGTGGAATCCAAACTTAGCCATGAACAACAGACAGCTGGCGCTTTCATCATTAACAAAGCACTAGAGTTCATTAAATTGACATAGACACAAATATATTCAGAACAAGAATGATAAGATGATCAACAAAGGCCAAGATCCAACCAGCAATATCCGAGCAAGGGGTGGCAGCGGTTAGCAAGGTATAGACAGCGATTCCGGCTTCCCAATGTGTCACAACCATGCAAGGAGGTTTCCAAAGAACCATGAACAAGTTTTTCTTGCCACAAACGCCTAGAAGCAGAATCTTTTTCTCACTTTGTGTTCATCCTTTCGCCATGGTTTCTGCAGGCAGGTGTCACACAATACTCCTCCAAAGTGATGGCAGCGCCGTTGCCTGCGGAACGAATACGTTTGGACAATGCAGCATTCCACCCCTCAGTGAAGGATTGACATACACCCAGGCTTCTGCAGGCAGGGCTCATACTGCTCTTCTTCGAAGCGATGGTCAGGTTGTCCTTTGCGGAAGCAACTCGCATGGACAATGCAACGTTCCGCCCTTGAAGGAGGGGATCTCATATATCCAGGTTTCAGCAGGAGAGCACCATACAGTGCTTCTTCGAAGTGATGGCTCTGCTGTTGTCCGTGGAGATAATAGCTTTGGACAGTGCAACATTCCAGCTTCAAAGGAGGGCAACTCATATGTTCAGGTTTCTGCAGGCCCCGATTACACCATGCTTCTCACCAGCGATGGAGAAGTGTTACGAGTCGGACAAACGGATCGTTGTGCTTATTGGACCGTGCAGGTCTTCGTTCCTAACTGCGAAGATGCGTGTTCCAGAAGTATCACTTCATGCAAACAGGTGTCTGCAGGTGGGCATCATATGCTTGTCCTCCACAGGTCTGGCAAGGCTCAGGCATTGAGTAATTTTGGGTATGATGATCATGGCCAGTGTCAGATTCCAGCTTTGGAGGAAGGAGTTTTATACACCCAGGCTGGTTTGTTGATGTTTCTTGTGTTTTTTTGGTGCCCAGCCCTGACAACCGGAATGATTCGCTGATATCATGATCCCCACGAATGTCCCACTCAAAAATTTGCAGGGTGGATCAGCAGCAGGTTTCTGCGGGTGGGCTTCATACACTACTTTTGCGAAGTGATGGCCGAGTTGTTGCTTGTGGCAGCAATGGCTGTGGTCAATGCCAAATTCCTCCGTTGGATGAAGGATCGGGACTTTCATACACCGAGGTGAGTGGCGCTCCGAAAAAAATAGACGACTGATATCTTGTGTTTTGGGACCCAATGCTGCCAATGCACGAAGAGTATAGTCCAATCGTGGATGATATCATTTCAATGTTCATGGATGATGAGCATCCCTTCTTTGTATGTTTTTTCGAATTTCCCATTTCCTACTTCGTACTGTAGACAGTGACTCATATTTTACAGATGATTCCAAATTCCAAGTCTCTGGCATGATTCCTCCTTGTGAGCCGGCCAGTTCTTTTTGGAGTTTGGTCATGGTTCGGCAGCCTCCACAGGTTTCTGCAGGTGACTACCACTCCGTGCTTCTTCGCAGTGATGGCATGGTTGTGACTTGCGGCGACAACAGCTTTGGACAATGCGACATTTCACCTCCCGAGCCTAGGAAAAGCTATGTGTGCGATCCGACATTCTCCTCCGGAGATATTATTGTGCACGTACAAGAATTAATTGAGGAGAAGTCTGCCATCATTCTGAGATGCAGCAGAGGGTTGGCTGGGGAAAGCCTGGATGTAAAGCTTCAAAGACGTCACCTTGTCATGAACTTTCGCGCAGCCATTGCGAACGCATTTAAGGTGAATGTGCACCGTCTTCGAGTAGTCCTACCGAAGGGTGAGTTGCAGCCGAGTGTTGAGGAAGTACTTGTACAGCTTTGCAGGAAGAGCCCCCAATCAATAATGTGTGTTTCATGTCAGTAGAGAACACCCGGTGATCGGGATGTATGAATGTCTCATGATGTATACAATCTGTATATACTCTGTATATGTGTATCTGTATGAAGATCATAAAACCTGGGATGATTCTGCCCCCTTTGGGTCAGATGATTTCAGGCCAACTCTGTTGTGGTGACTGGTGGTCTTTGAACAGATGACCCACGGCCCAAAAAAAAAACAGATGACCTCACTGAACTCAGCGCTGGTGCAACTCTTGGAAGGATTTTGACTCCCCTGAAAAATGGCTCACTGCCTATATATATATATATACATACATACATTATACTGTATATATATATATACATTATATATATATGCATAATATATCATAATATATATATATATATATTATAAATAAATGTATATATATATATATAATATCATACATATATCCATGCGGGTAATTTTTTGGTAAAATGAGCACACTGTTTTCATCTTCGGGGATTTTTGACCCATGGCTAAAATGACCCTTTTCCCCAGCCACATCACACGCTTCCCACTGGAAATACTGAGTTTTGTTGATGGATGCCCCTCAGATCTGTGGAGAAGATACTTTTCAAAACCTGATTTGTTTTTCCCCAGCGTAAGCTAATGGGGTCTTCAGCCCAGAATAGCTCCGGTGTGCACTGGTGCAGGCGCCGGGTCAGGTTCAACCAGGTTCTTTGGTGCAGAGCCAGGTCACGTTCAACAGGGTTCCGGAGAAGGTTCCGGAGAAGGTTCCAGGTCTGGGAGGCTTTGGTGCAGAGCTAGGTCAGGTTCAAGAGGATTTGCGGCCATTTAATTCACGGAAACCCATCTGAGGTGTTTCCAGCGCTTGGCTTCTTCGCAGCATGCTTCAGAAAGACTTGTAAAAATAAAACGTTGCGGCTGTTGGGGATACCACCGAAACTTATTTGTTTCCCAATTTTTCCAATTTTTACCATACATTTCATTCATTGACTCATGATGTTTCCCCTATTAGAACCACGACCTGCTGTTGACATCATTCAACAGTTCAACGCCGAGGTGCATTCGGCCAGCTGGGGCCATCAAACTCTGGTACACCTCTCAGATTTTGCGAACTGCTCCCATGGAGGCGGCCCAGGAACTGGGAGTTGTGAAGCTTGGGAATCTTGGTGATCTCACCCAAAGTCTGGTCATTGATCTACTGATGTATTATTTTTTAGGTATGTTTATTACTTTTTAGTTGAGGATCCATGATTTTTGAGCACAACAATCTTCAAAAGGTGCTTTTTCATCCATCATTTTGAGAAATCATGTTTACCCTGGATAAGAAACGATTAGAATCTATAAAACCCCCCTTGGGCTGGTGATCATTAGGGGGTAATTTCAAATTTAGTAGCAGATGCTATCACTGGGAGCACGTCCTTAGTCAACCAGGGGTGAGCAAAAAGCGGGCGGGAGGACCAAGGTCCAACACAGTGCCATCAGAATATTAACAGTTGGCATTTCATCCAACTTTTGAGTTTTTGTAGTTGATTATTTATATCATCCGATTATCATCCCTATCAGTACCCCATCAAAATCCCAATGTTTCTAATATATATATATATTTTTTAATCAATATATGCGCAATTACCGTAATTATATTCTCACGATGTTCGCATCGTATTGCCATTCAATCCATGAAGTCCATTAAATCCCTATAGATCCCTATAGTTGGTTATATACTATATACATATCCCACTACATATCCCATATATATATATATACACATCGTTGACTTCAGTACAGTTGACTTCAAATCCCATGTTTCATCATGCTTCACCCAGTGATGGCACCGGTTGATTTCCCTTGCAGGTCAGGAGCGGTTTGGTGTCGGTGTATTCCCAGCACTGCTCCGAAATTCTGTGGCTCGTTGTTTCAACGCACGGTGGAAACGGGATGTGGAAAACGGTTGAAATTCATGCTATATCGCATTAGTTCTCATTCATATCCCATAAATGTTAGTTTCCAACTATAGTGAGTTTTCTAATATCATTAATGTATATTAATGTTGGATTCACCCGCCATTTTCACCTACCAAAATTGGGGGATGGTAGACATTCCCAACCCATAAAGCCATGCTGCCATGGCTTGGATGGTGATGTGGGAAAATTGGATCCGAATTTTTGTGATCCTTTCTGGTGAATTGGATCTCCTTATTGTGTCTAAAGTTATGAAAAATCAATGGTGATGAATTGTGATGAACAATCCCATAGTGAAATTTATCTAATGACTTATTGAACCATTGATTCAAATCCATTGTTAGAGAACAAAAAATGATGATGGGATTGTGATTATCCCATTTCCTCATCATCATGCAACTTTCCGTCAAACCATCCGGAAAGGCTAAGTGGCAAATGGTGATTTAACCATGGAAAAACCCAGGGTGATTTAGCCAAGAAAAATATGAATTTCACCCCAGAAATGATGTTGATGTCTTACCGTAACCAATCCAAATTGGAATTTTAAGCAGCAGAATGGGGAGTTCAGGCTTTCTTAAAATGGGAGACCCTCAATGATGATCCCAGCGACTTGGGGTGACTTGGGGTATGCTGAGTCGCTTCGTTTCTCAGCCATTTCACGCGCAAGCATTGGAGACATAGGACAGTTTTTACCAACCATTTTTACCCACCAAACATAAGGAGATCTCCCAATACAACCGCAGCAAATGGGAATTTGAAGTCACCGTTGGAAACGGTAACGGCTTTCTCCAACGGTGCAGAATGAACATCTGTAGTAATGATCTGAAGATTCTGAAGCCAGAAGGACCTGGAACTTATGAGCCAGGATGATATGCCATGGTGAAAACTTGGATAACTGCCCATTGAATTGAGGGATGGGAAAACCATGGAATTCCACTGGGTAAATCCCAGGAATCGCCTTGTGGGATGACCATGGCACAAATAGTCTAGGCCTTGGATGGCGATTCCGAGCCATCCATCAACCATCATTAAGCATCCTTAAGCATTGTTACGCATGGTTAACCATTTGTTATTCATGGCCAGTCCCCATCTTTGAAGCCGTGAAAGATCCAAGACGCCCAGCTCCCAGCTCCCCTGGCTCCCTATCGCAAAGGTATGCGGACATGCCTGCGAATCATACCTTCCTGGGAGGTTCAGGCCTCATCATTCCCAAAGAGGTGCGGTGCGTTTTTTTCACCGAGCCTGCGAAGGTTTTTGGTCCAGATTTCGTCAGATTCCAAGCATTTTTTGGGTCCCAATGGACCATACTTTTTCACCGTTGCCACCAGTACTTGGTGTAGTGGAGAGGATGCCATTTCGGGTTTTGAAGCTGTGATCTGTGAAAATGACCCAAGGGAAGAGTGGAGAAAATTCTCCAACAGTGGGGATGGAATCGATCAAGAATGAGGATTCAAATATCAAAAAAGGATTTCATCAAGAAATGTATAGATTTAACAAGGTATAATGGGAAGATCATGGGATAGCATCCCAAATTCATGGTGATATTTTCATGAAATAGCAACAGAACTGGAGCATCATGGAGCATCCTCAGCCAGGCAATCAAACCTGGGAATGCGCAATTCCCCCAGCCCCGACCTCCAACGACCACCAGAAATGGTGCCTGTTTGGCCTGTTTGGGCGGAATCCCACGACAATGCGGCCTCAGGGATTTGTCATTGAACGACATGGTCCATCTATACAATAGCACACTGTTAGTTTACAGGCAGGTAATTCCCATTCGTAAAATCCCAGAAAGAACATCAAGTAGTTAAGATCCCATAAACATATCTCAGTTACTGTAGTTTATCTCAGATAACTATGGATGACTCACAAATTGGGGACTTTTTGCCCTTGGTCAGCGAAACCAAAAACAACTCACCGAGCGCTGCTGCGAGGCCGCCCAGCCGCGCTGCGAGGACGAGGACGAGGACAGCGAGGCGATTTTTATGGGAAAAACGTCAGGGTCATCCGAGCTGAAAACAGGGGTTGGTAACTGTCCCATTTTGGGAATATTGGACATCACCTTATAGTAGCCATTTGGTTGACCATATACCTAATGGTTGGGTGATGTGAAAAATGGGGACATTCAATGACCCATGGAAAATGTTTCGAAACATGTTTCCAAAAATGGTTTAGGCATGACGTTCGGAAAGGATAACACTGATAACACGAATGACTTTCGGATCATTTCTTGATATTTCTTGGATATTTCTTTCATAGATTGTATCGTACGATCTTTCGGTCAAGAATTTAACGCCAAAAGCGTGGGGCCCCTGCGGCCTGGGCGGGAGGAATCCCCTGTGGGCTTTGAACCATGAAAAACATGGGAAGTGAATCATATTTTGATATGGGTTTAATCATCTATACAACTTATTAATTTTTAAGAGTTATGAAATCAAGGTTTTCTATCTGAGCATCACGGGGGGGTACGGTGTACATACCTAGGGGGGGGTTAGGTACGGTACGGTACGTAGGTACGTGCTTTTGGGTATGGGTACGGTATGTAGGTACGTGCTTTTGGGTACGGGTACGGTACGTGGGTACGGTACGTGGGTACGGTACGTGGGTACGGTCCGTGGGTACGGCGTACTGGTACAGTGTACCCACCGTACCTGTTTTCAGAAAATGTGGTGCTATTTCCAAAATGTGGCGCTAATAGCAGCACATTTTGGAAATAGCACCACATTTTCTGAAATTAGGTACGGTGGGTACACTGTACCAGTACGCCGTACCTACGGACCATACCCACGTACCGTACCCGTACCGTACCCGCACCGTACCCGCATCGTACCCGTACCCACGGTACGTACCCACGGTACGTACCCACCGTACGTCCCCGTACCGACGCCCAAGTCGTACCCAGTTTTAGGGTCCCCAGGCACCCGATAGAGCATAACTCTTAAGAATTAATAATATACAACATTATACAACTACAAGTTGATAAATGATGGTTGATGGATGATTATCATATATTATCATTTCATAGGGAAGGGAACCATAAATTTTTATTGGGATATAGCTGATACAAAATTGGATGAGAATATGACGTCCAGAAACGATGATTTGTTTGAGGGCAACCACCGCAAGATGAGTGAATGTGTCAAGGTAGGTGAATTGCTGTTGTCCAGACAGAGAATTGACAGTATTACGGGGTATAGTACATGGATTGGCAAACGTTCCATTTTGAACATTTTGAAGATCACCAAAATATGTATTTGTTGGACATGACATCATATTATCTCTCCAACAGTTGGGTTATGTTGAATGAGGATGTAGTTTTTGTGGTGAAGAACCCTGGTTAGTAAGTCGATGGGTCATCTTATATTTACACATTCATGGGATATTTAAGTATGGGACATGGGATATTCCAGGGAGGTTTTTTCATGGGACAATTTCCGGGGGATTTTCTGGTGATTCACCAGGGGATCTCTTGTCAGGGGATCTCGTGGGTCAATGGGCCAGGCCTGTCGGCGAGAGAGCCACGGATGGAAGATGATCTTGGAGTTGACCAACACCAAGAGCCTCGGGCGAAACGACACGTTTTTTTTTTTTCCCGGCAAGGCAACTCTAGGGTGGGTGAAGGGCAATCGGGAAACGGATGCTGCAGATTTGTGCTTGAGGATTATGATTACTACTTGTATGATTACATCACTTTATACTATGAACTTATAAACTCATATATACCCTCTGGTAAACTAACATAGCCATTGAACATTGCCGGTTTACCTAGTAAAAATGGGTGGATTTTCTATAGCTATGTTAGTTTGCCAGAGGGTATCTGAAATATCTCACCGGTGGATACACCGGTCTTTTGTTTCTGCTTCAAGAATCGTAAGGAGCTACTTGAAAGATTATCTCACTTTGTGACCTAGTTTAGATTATTCGTGTAAGCCACTTGCAGGCAGGATACCCGCAAGAACAGGCAACAGGCAACAACAACATCATCAAAACCATAGAAATAATGAAACCAATAGCCTGTAATAGTAGATAATGATAGCCAAAATGATGAGAACCATATTGATAATGATAATGATGATAACAGAACAATGATATTCAAAAGAATCAACGTAAACATATCATTATCATAATACAAAAGAATCATCATCAGTATCATTATCATTATGTTTTTCATCCTTATCATTATCATTATAAAAGTAAATATCTTTTTCATAAATCATAAACACAAATCATAATCCCAGCATCATCATCCCAGTTTGTATTTTTCCATTTCTCCCGAAGCCCAGCCAATCGTTCAGCCGGCTCAGGAAGCCCTTCATCTCACAGGCAAATTTGCTGAAGCAACAGAGGCAAGGGCGATCGGTAAGGAGTAGATTTGAAGATGATCGGGCTAGGGGAACCATGGGGAAGCACCAGGTCCCAGGTGATTTAGCCGGGGAAATATAGGGTTAAATGATGTTAAATGGGACTTTGCCATCAAAGAAGGATTTACTGTAGCCAATGAATAGGAATGGATTCGGGGATGTCTAGGGGGCCCCCTATGGTCATTCAATCGGGGACGTGATCATTTTCCAGTGGATGGAATGGTACCTTATTTCCAGACATACGAGAACTTAGGAACCACCTCCTGCTATCACCAAAGAGTTCAGGCAGAAGATTGATGCCAGACTTGGATGCTTTTAATGATGGTTCCAAGTGGCAAAAACCGGGACACATCCAACCACAATTGGGATAAGCTTGCCCTTTTTTGGATGGTTGATACAATGTGGGGCCCCCCAGTTATAAGTTGGTTTATAAACCCCATTAACTATAGTTATAAGTACCATAAACCATAGTTATTGGAGTTATAAAGGAACTTAGCTATCTTGGGGGCCCCACATTGTAGTAAACATTCGGATGCATTTGATATCCCAAAACGGAGTGGTGAAGAATCCACTGAATTTGCGGTTCCTCAGAGCAAAATTGGCTTGACACACGTCCCATATGTCAAGTCGTTGGTGATTATGCTCCCATTGTAGCACCATCCACATACCTAACTGTTCTCGTTACCCTCTGGTAAACGTTTACATAACTATGGAAAATTACAATTTTTAATGGTTAAATCAACTATAAATGGCCATTTTCAATAGCTATGTTTGTTTACGGTACGTGGGCACCAGCATCTACTCCACAAATGATGATCTTGTGAACGCTGAATCTTGACTATGGTAGTTCTTGGCACGCGGCGTGTGGCACTTACCGGAAAGAGTTTCTTCATTTTTGCCACCAACTGAGTTGGTTATATGACCATTTCATATGTTTTATCTCCATATTTCTGGTATATGACCAAAAAACAACTTTCTTTGGGTCCCCCGGTCCCCCAGGGTCCGATAGAAATGCGACTGACCAGTCAATCTGACAATCGTTACTGACGATCATCCTAGAAGGGTTGATCCAATCGACCAAGATGAATGGTGCAAACGCCTACTGAACTGGATGATTTGGGGTACCCCCCATGACTTAGGAAACCTCCATAAGGTATGACCCTCTGGCAAACTAACATAACTGTGGACAATCACCATTTTATAGCTGGGTAGTCATCAACTATTTCTATTCTATGGCCATGGCTTCAAAAAACCTTAGTCATTACCAGGCCGGGTAATCACCATTAATTCACTATTAGCCATTAATAACCCCCATTAATCACCATTAATCACCATTTTCCACTGGTGAAGCATGGTTTTTTTGGACAAAAAATGGCCGGCCGAGCTCAGCTCAGCGCGCCGCAGTGTTCCTCCACCGCGCAGAAGCTTGGCCGAGCAGAAGGCGTAGCGGAACTCAATCATCGACTGGGCGAAATCAGAGATTTGAAATACCCTCTGGTTATGTCAAAATAGCTATTGAAAATGGCTATTTATAGTGGATTTTCCCATTAAAAATGGTGATTTTCCATAGTTATGTTAGTTTACCAGAGGGTATCAAAGAGATGGGTGATATATTCTAAATATGTAAAAATCATGGTTTAATGAATTTTATTGGTTATGAAATAGGAAGTTATAGTATCTGATTGATGGTTGGATTGTATATGATAATCCAAAGAAGGGAAGTCTTGAAAAACCATGTAGGCTGTGCCACACACATCAAGCCCTCAAGCGCTGGCGGGATGATCCCTTTCGAAGCTAGCAATGAGATGCTGGCCGCTGAACCACAAACCATCACATGAATATTATCAAGGAAAAAACATATACAGGAAAATATAGAGGGTAACTAAAATCCAACAAATCTGGATTAATTTGATTACTAGATATTAGATTCTAAGGGAACCCACTTCAGTGGCCCACCGAAGTGTGGAAAAAGATGGGGGTTCCGTTGCTCTCCACCAGATCTCCTGGCTATGGCACTCATTTTTGACCCAGATTTCTGGGATGGTATACCTATTCTTTTAGAGGTAAATTATCGAGCTAAATGGAGCATTTTCCATAGCAAACGGTGATTCATTACCAGAGGGTAGAAGTCCATTGGGGTAGAAGTCCCTTGGTTGTTTCCCAGGCATTTGAAACTTGACCAATGCATAAATGTTTCAGAGAAGGTTCAGTAAAGTTGGCAGTTTCTTCCCAAGAAATTCACCATTTTGCGGACTTGGGAAGCACTAATGCTCAACCGGAATGCTAAAGCCATCAAGGTTTTTATTGCTCTCAGGAACGGTTGGTTCCTGATGGTTTATGGCTTTGTATTTCCAAGATTTATGATGGTTTATCATGGTTCATGATAGTTTATGATGGTTTATGGCTTTTCCCCTGTCCAACGGGGAAAAAAACCTATGGCATTTCCATTCCAAAACCGTGCAGGCTGTGAATCCTCTGTGGATTCCGGTGGTGAACGCCATCAAACATGGCATCCCATCACAGCCCTTGGGCCTGGTGTTAGGGGAAGCCGTTTTCACCCAGAAACCCGTGGTTTTTTTGACTGGGGGATTCAAAAAAGTCGGACCTTCAGGGGGATTGGAGGCAATTGAAAATGACACTTCCAGCGTTTTGTTTCATGTTCATCCACCTGGAAAATGGAACATCAAGATATATATATACCCTCTGGTAAACTAACATAACTATGGAAAATCACCATTTTGAATAGGTAAATCCACTATAAATGGCCATTTTCAATAGCTATGTGAAATTACCAGAGGGTATACACATAAAGAACGTCTTCCATAGTCAAGCCTTCATTATCATATGGGGGAGAACATGAAAATTTGATGAGACTCAATGCAGTGTGTGCCTTTTTTTTTCAGGGCTTTACAGGTTCCAATCCCATAACTTCGGACGGTTCAAACACGTCCCAAAAGCACACATGAGTTGTTCGCCTAAAACAACAGAAGCGTTGGATTGTATATTGGACAGCAATAAAATCAAAGAAGATAAGACGGGACAGCCCCAGACATCATACATGTCGCAGAATGACCCAATGATGTTGTGACATTATCATAGATATCATTCACATGGACAATATAATTAATATGAAGTAATGACAATCCATTGAATAGTAAAAATTGCGATATCCATTGTATTAAAGTGGTATATCCATTTTATTGTATCAATTCACCACTAGAAAATAAACCAATGACATTCCATTGAGTTGAGTGGGGTCAACCTGTCGCTGCCGAGACGCGGATGTTGTATAACTTGGACATATCCCATGCAGGTAGCTGGGTTTCGTATGGTTAGCCACTTAGGATCTCTGGTAAAAACTAGCATAACTGTTGAAAATCACCATTTTATAGCTGGGTAAATCAACTCTTTCGACTGGGCCATTTTCAATAGCTATGTTAAATATTGTTAAATTACCAGGCCGGGTAGGATTTCTGGGATGAACATAAAAAGTGACCCGCTTTTTGGAGCAAGCCGGCCGAAAAGCTTAGGTATCCCAATGTGCCCATTCCTGAAAGCGCTCAAATCGAGGCGGTTCAGACGGGTCTGGTTGGGTGTACAGACCCATCAGATCTAATGAGTGGAGAATGGGCCAGTCCAGCCCTTCCTTTTTTCGGCTACCCTCTGGTAAACGTTTACATAACTATGGAAAATCACCATTTTCAATGGGTACATCCACTATTTCTATGGGCCATTTTCAATAGCTATGTTAAGTTACCAGAGGGTACAATGGAGCTATTTTTGATGCAAGATTTCAAAAGGATTGGCGAAATCTCTGCCGAACCAATGGCCATGAAGCAACATTGATTTACCCACTGGTAAACTAACATAACTATTGAAACGTGCCATAGAAATCGTGATTTTTTCCCATTAAACAATGTGATTTTTCCATAGTTATGTTAAATTACCAGAGGGTATCACCTAAAAGGATCTAGATCTTCAGTTCCCAATCAGTGTTTGCGAGTGGTTCATACCCAGCATTTTTTTTTGTGTGATTTCGCTTGTCCATTTGATAGATTTCCTGAAGCTGATTTTCCAACAAAATGTCAGACATGCAAATGGGATATGATTGGATATTCCCAACAATTCCCCTTGGACAACGAATTGGACGAGCTTTGGCTTTAAGCCTGTCAGACATGGCCATACTTTCAAAATCATGTGGTAAACCCAATGCCATAAGCCATCCAATTTCCCAACCATGACAGGGGCATCATCCTAAACACGGGGTACATCCAATGATATATACCTCAAACTTCTGGATGGTTTATGACACCGGGTCTATCACATGAACTTCATTTGGAGCATCAATGTCAAAGGACCCCAAAGGGTTGGTTACGGGATTTTTTTTATAAACCAACATTTGGTATGATAGCTATTGCTGGATTATCATAAATGTACCCTCTGGTTATTTAACATAGCCATGGACAATGGCTCATTTACATATGATTTTCCCAGCTAGAAACCTCCATTTATGATGGTTTTCCAAAGCTATTTTATGCTTGGTATCCCCCTTCTAGCAACAACGGCTAGCTAGCCGCCACGCGGAGCCAGGATATCAAACCCGTCCGCATCGCGTTGATCCGCAGCATCCTGGGTTCCTAGGTCGCAGCGAGGGCCAGAGGTTTCGTCGCAATTTTAGGGGGGATTTCGTCAATTTCGTTTCAGCATCAAAGATGATGGTGAGTTGACTCAGTGACCACCACTCAAATAGGGATTCAACCATCAAACATAGGGCTTTTTGTGAAAAATGATCAAAGATCATGCATGCATTTCACCAAGCATTGGGATTTCACCAGCTTTGAGATTTAAGCACCAAGGTTATTGTTTTTAACCAATAAACAGCAATAAGCATGTGGAAGATATGTATGATAAACTGCTACGCCAATTCCAACAGAATATGCATCATAAGCCATCAACATATCCAAATAATGTTTAGTGACTTTAATAAATTGTTGAACCGGTGGATGTAAATCATGAAAAAACGTGGTTCACAATTTCTAAACCTAACATAATTCACAAAAAATTATACCTAAGATAAATAGGATGCCCCATTTTTACCGAACATCAATGGGATGATTATTTTCCCCCCATTTTTCGTTTGGGGATGGTGAACATGACAGGTGAATCCGTGAATCCCACATGTCCATGACTGGGGCATTCTCCCTGGGGATGGCTATCACGATAAAAACAACCACCGGTTAATGATGACTAGTGAATAGCCACTGGCTATTAATGGCTATTATACAATGGCTATTAATGATTATGAATGATTAGTTATTAATGGCTATGAATGGTTATCAATGGTTGTTAATGGTTATGAATGGTTGTTAATGATTAATGGTTACTATGAATAGTGATGCTGGTGGTGAACTTCATCACTATGGATGACCATTTCATCTTGGTGAATTGTTTTAATACCGCCTGGGGTGTCAGCAAAAACATGGTGAGATAAATTTTAAATTACACAATCGATCCATAACCTGTAGTCTCTGGCCACTGAAAATGGTGTTAGATGATTTCATCAATGTTAGCCATTTTAATAGACATACATTGTCAGCTGCAAACACCGCTATTTGGATTGTACAAGATTGACTACTCATTCAACCAAGCTTGTTCGAGAAAGAAGTCGTGTTCAGACCTACGAGCTACATTGGGCCAAGAATCCGTGGCGTTGACCCATTTTGAGTCCAACATTGAGATGAGAATCTATGAATGTTTGACCTGAACCTCCAAAATTCCAAGTTTCCATTCAATAGACTTTCCACTTGGATTTCATCTCCAGCTTTTTCATAGAGATTCCACATCTTCAATCATATTTTAGGTCCCCCCAAGACAACCTGGATTTCTATCATATTTCTATCATATGTCGTTTTGGAATATGTAAAAGCTCCAGCTTCGTAAAGATTCCAGATCTTTCATCGTTCATGTTTCATGGGGTTTGAATCATGGGATGTCTCCCTTATCGGATAACCCCCAAAAAATAGGAATGTGTACATAGGGATTTGAGGACTATAGGATGATTTTTCAGGATAGGTCCTATTTAAATCTATTTAATATGTTATTAATTAAGTCATATATTTTTTGTCACTTATCCCATCTCATGATCTCATGTTATAATGCCTTTCATAGGATTTCCCACATGAAATGACTCGGATTGCCCAAGGCAACAGCTCGGCGCGGACGTCCCTGGATTCCACCTGCGGGATCCTGGACGAACTGGTGCGGAAGTGCAACCGCTCCAGGCCGAAGAAAGGGGGGGCAGTCAAAACCATCAAGAAATGAGGATTTTTGATGGGATTTTTCATATTTTTTATGTTTTTTTTCATATTTTTCATGGGATTTTCAATGAGATTTCATGGGATATATTAGGCTTTTTTCTCTGGTCAGTTGCAATAGCGACCTGGAAAATCCGCTTTTTTTTTGGTCAATATTTGAACTCAATGGACGGCTCCCATGTGAGTCTTCATAGCCTCTGGTAAAGGTAGAAAAAGCTATGGAAAATCTCTATTTTTAATGGGTAAATCAATGGGTAAAATCTCTATTTAACTATTTTTAATGGGTAAATCAACTATTTCTATGGCAATTTTCAATCGTTATGTAAACGTTTACCAGAGGGTAATTTCGAAATGAGCAGTTTTTTGGGTGGAAAATGGGCATGAGGGCAGAAAGGATCGGCAAACATCCCAATTTAAAAAAAACCCGAAACTTGACTGCAAAAACGTCTTTAGGGACGACGATGAGAAAGTAGAACTGAAATCCCAGCTTTGAGGATGAACATGGCTGGTTGGTGGTTTGGAACATTTGGATTATTTTTCCATATAGTTGGGATGATGATCCAATCTGACTCATATTTTTCAAGGGGGTTGAAACCACCAACCAGATGGAATTGAACGAAAATTATAGATATAAGTTATAAAGGTCAGGCCAGCTGCCAGCTTTTGAGCTTAGTAACACCTTCGCAATCTTTCTGAAGATCCTCAGGCTGAAGGGATGTTTTTAGAGGGGTCTTGCCAAAAACCACGTCGTTTCCTGTAGATGTTCCCTTCGTGATATCCAAAAGAAGCATGTGCCGTAGTCAGTTGGAAAACATGACGTGCACCATGAAAAGTGGGACAATTTTTATCCAGATGTGGGTATGGATCAATACCTATTAATACCATTTTTAGTGGGATGAACATCCATTTACCAGCTATTTTGGGGTTCACCAGGGGCACAAGGTTTTGACACACTGCCATGTAAGGATTCCCAATCTCATGCCAATGAGCAGAACCATCCAGAACCCATATACCACGACCCAAATATACTTGGTGATTCATCACACTTAGTAAGTAAGTAGGTTGTAACCCCAGTTGCAAGTGGATTAGCCCTACTTATCCGACTAACACAACCAGGGATATAATCTACTTTCGATCCGTGGGTGAACCAATTATTCATAGTAACATCCCACCAGCATTTTTTCAATTTTTTGATGCTGAAAATCGCTTGAAAATCCCATTCCATTTATAGATGATTCGTCCCCATTCTATATCCCTATCATAATCCCTACGGAAGTCCCAAAAAAACATCACTAAAGGATTATCCTATTATCCTATGGGATAAATCCCATTCAAATCCCTGTTCAATGCCCATAAAATCCCGGTTATGGGGGTCAAACAATGTCATAGACCACCCATTTGGGAATTGTTTGTACCACCTATTAACATGTTGAAATTGGGGATGGTTTATGATATTGTTTTGCCAACATTACATAATAATACATCATATACCATTCCAATGGGTTTTCCCCGTAAACATTACATAACTGGATGGTGGTTTCAACCATTTTTTATTTTCCATGATATATGGGATAATCCTTCTCATTGACGAACTCATATTTTTCAAGATGGTTATTGCACCACCAACCAGGTTATTATTAACCATCATTAACCATATATCAACCATATATTAACCATATATATTAACCATATATTAACCATCATTAACCATCATTAACCATCATAAACCTACGTCATTTCCGCGGTTCCAAGGTCCCGCCCTTTACGAAAACCGTTTCGCCGCTGCTTTTCTCCGGGCAGGTGGGAGGATGACCCTCGCTGCGTGAATCCCTTGGACGGGAAGCCGGGCTGCGAGGCGCGGAGCCCTCGATGTTGTAAGACGACGGATGGCCAGCGTAGAGGAGCATGGATAATATGGATCGATCAATATAGATTATCCATGATATCCATAGATCATCTACAGATAATAATCACTAATCATCTATAATCATCTATAATTATCTATAATTATCTATAGTATATCCTCAATATCCATGGTATACCCTCTGGTAAACGTTTACATAACGAACTGGAAAATCTCTATTTTTAATGGGTAAAGGTCAACTATAAATGGTAATTTTCCATAGCTATGTAAATGTTTACCAGAGGGTAAGTATGAAGATCTAATAGCATGAAACAAACAGATAGAAATATAGGATGATACGTAAAATGAGGAGACATGGTGCAGACATGTTGCGAAAAGTAGGTACATATGAAGAAATTAGAGGAGAGAAAAGAAAGATGAAACGAAGGAGACACAGGAAGAAGAATTGAGACAGACATTTTTATATACAAGCATGCACATACATACAAACATGCCTCACACAGAAATGTCATTTTACACACAGATTCTTTACCGCACCAACACTTTTGCACACAAACCCTTTCGCGCACACCGGCTTCTACACTCGAACCTCCCGACACCGCAAAATCGCAATTTTACCTCAGTTTTTGACACTCGAACCTCATTTCGGCGAAAGGGTGACCACTTCGTGGCGCCTCGTCGGCACTGCCTGCGGCCTTAAGAGAGAAAAGAAAAAGAAGGAGAGAGACTGTGACAGAGGGCAAGAGACAGACACAGAGAGAGAGAGAGAGAGAGAGAGAGAAAGAGAGAGAGTTAGAGAGAGAGAGAGAGAGAAGATGCGAAGATGCGAAGATGTGAAGATGAGAAGATGAGAAGATGCGCAGATGTGAAGATGTGAAGATGTAAAGATGTGAAGATGAGAAGATGTGAAGATCATTGAAGATGTGAAGATGAGAAGAGGAGAAGATGTGATGAAGATGTGAACATATGAAGCTGAATAGCAGACCTCCACTTTTAGAAGAACCCTTCGCTCAGACGCTCTCGTGCATGGCGCGGGTCTATGCTGTAAGAAAAAGCGCAGATTGTCATCGGTCAATGGTTATGAAGAGTTATTAATGGTTAATGGTTATCAGCCATCAGTTCAAAGTTTAATGGTTAATGATGGTTGATGATGATAATTGGTGATTATGAATGGTTAATCATGATGGTTAAATATGATTAATGTGAGTTTTTAGCAAAACTAAAGTAGCCATGTGGATTCATGGTTTATATAATACTTAAATCCAATGATGACACTTGATTGTTAATCACCAGACTACCAGCTTATATCAACACCATTGGTTATAGACCAGGGGATTTCAAAGCATCAATGGTTACTTATGGTCACTGTAATAATGGTCAATAATGATAATTTGCGGTGACTATGGTAAGATATGGATCAATCATTGTCATTGTTAAACATACTAAACCCATGATAGGATATGGTAAATAATCATGACGGATAACCCATGTTACTGGGAAATCTCGTAATGCTGAACCATTTCCCAATAGGATGTTAGTAAAGCAATGTCACAAACCACCCATATGAATTGATCGTTTATAACATCCGTAAAAAAAGGTAAATTTGGGGCTGATGGATCCGTTTTTGCTCTGCTAATCTTCGTTTTTTTGTCAGATATCAGTCCCATTGGTTTATAGATGGTTTATCCCATTATTTCTAGGGTCTCAACCATCGGTGATGCAGGATTTCTGAACCATCCACAGCATCAGTCCGGTGGAGGCGGGAAGGCATCTGCATCACGACCACTTTGGGAGCATCAAATGCTTGGCATGTCCTACTGGCTTCTTCCTGCCGGTAGCTTGGAGATCGATCGCGCCAGGAGGTCGAGGTGATTCGAGGAGATTGGACTTATCAAAAGTAAGGGCTTGGGCCATCAAAAATAGTGGGTTATGCATCAAACATGTTGGTTTATACAGTTTATACATGAAAAATTGTTGTTTACGGGACATTTTAATGCAGGCGCTTTGGTAAATGTTAAGGACCCTTTTGTTAACTGGGATGCACCTTGAAGTCAACATATGAGCCGGGAATCTCACATGACTCAATGGATACTCTGTGAAACACAGATTCCGATGTGAATATCGGAGTGGTTTTAACCGTAATCTCAGAAGTTGTTTATTGGGGGGAACCCTGGGTTCAGAATTCACAATGGGTGACGACTACTTATTGCATCAACTCATGAACCGGGGAGATTTTCAGCGACAATCCTATGCCTTTGATCCAGAAATGTACAATATTTTAGTGCAGTTGAAAAAAATGACATCCACAGGTTGGCATCATTCAAGAATAAGAAAACAACACATTAATTTTTGTTAGAATCATTTACCTTGTCCTCCCGAGTAATGTTAATAGACCAGACAGGCATCACTTCTTGCCGCCAACTGTGAGCAGAACTGGTGATATGACACCGGTTCAGTCTTCCCAGGGCAAAACAAAGTATTCCTCCCCTGATGTTTTGATGTGGGTGTGTCTGAAATTGGGGTGAATACATATCACCTAAAAAATTGGCAAAATGGGGATTCTGGATGTTATAATAGGTTTGTTTATCATCATTGCTAGCTAGTAGTTTCATTTCATCATTTTCATCATCTTCATCATTTTCATCATTTTCATCATTTTCATCATTTTCATCATTTTCATCATTTAGATCCTTCACCAAAGTTTCATCATTCCCATTTTGATTTTTGAAGGCCCAGCATTAATTAGTTACCCTCAAACTCACTGTGTTTGTTTGTCATCACATAATATCCCCAGAGTTTAGTCACCCCCTGTTTCATGTTTTGTGTTTCATCATGGTCGACGTCATCGTAATCGTAATCGTCATCGTCATCGTCATCGTCATCGTCATCATCATCATCATCATCATCATCGTCAATTATCTTACCTCGTTTCTTTCATCATCCGTTTTATTTACAGTATATTTTTTATCAAACTTTATGCTGCTTCCTATTGATTAGTTTATTACCAAGGTGTTTCTTTGAGGTTTGTTCGCTTTGTTGAGATGAAATCTCGCTCCGCGCTTCATCGATGACCTCGCAAAAAGCCATGCTGGATGCCCCAGACGGAAAGGCTGAAGGGAAAGCTACCCTCTGGCAACTTAACGTTGCAATGGACAATCCCTTCTACAATGGGTAAATCATCAAGAAATTGATGGGTGAGAATCGGCTTGTCGGAAAATGGATCTCCAAATTTCAGTGGTTAAGAACATGGTTTTCCCCTATTAAAATTGCCATTTGGAGTGTGCCATACATAGTATTCTAGTATCTTATAGGTATTTTACCCCTTCCCCCCTGTACATCTACCAACCCGCATAATTCTACTCGGCATTATTTCTTTGGTCCGATGATGACGATGAGAGAAATGAGGTTTGACGATTATTATGTCACTATTCACTATGATTTGTTTCTAACCAGTCATAGCAAAACATGTGCGCATGTACTTTACATGTGGATCACGATTGTGTTCGTGTGATGTTTTGGCCGCCCTTGGCCCAGGCCATCCCGGGCCAGAACTCGAAGCTTTTATTTGCATATCAAGTGATCTTTCAAGCCATGGACTTCGTGCACAGAGATGGCGCGGTGTTTCTGGAGGATATCCTTGCATACCAGAAGCTGATTCAGGATATAAAAGGTGATCGCATTGAGTTCCCAGGTTCGCCTAACGAATCATTTGAGCCTGACAGGGAGGTTGTTGTCAGCTTCCCTGGCATCCATGGCTATGCATGGAATGTGTTGACGAATCGTTGGAGCAACTTGCTCACATCTTGTATCTTTTTGCCCGATAAAACCTCTTTGGGCTATGGCCAGCACCCCAATGGCGCAGCTTGTCACTGCCACCACCTTTATGGAGAGCAAAAAGAATGGGGATGCGAGTGGTACGTCATGTGGATGGCCAAGATCCGTGCAGCTGCAGAGGCCGGTTGCAAGCTCATCGTGGTGACTAAGATGGATGGTAGCCTTGGGTTTTCACAAGAGGGTGAGGTTCGATTTTTGAGAAGTTCTGGCTACTGCTTCTCGACAATATCCATCGGGCTTTTTGCATCGAGCATCTCTGACGTTGAATGCCAATGTTGCCCATCATGTTGCCCATCATGTTGGTCTTGCTTCTGGGTCTGCTTGTGGTGGATATTTCGGTGCTTGTGGTGGATATTTGGGATCTTGTTCTGTGTGCTTTTGGTTGGGCCTGGACTTCTTTATCTTGTGACTTTCTTTCTCATTGAAGAGCCTATAAGGAAGTGTCTAGGCTGCTCTGACCCTGACGTTTATAATCAAACGGCTGAGGAGCTCTGGTTGAATGGAACGGCGGTTCCAGGTTGTCCAACACTTCCTTCTTGGTATCAACCCATCAGGTCCTCTCTTTCTGTAGTTGGTCTCTTCTACCTGATACCAGCCTTTGGAGCCGGTGTCATCTGGTGGTGCTCCTCGATTCAACAAATTTTCCCCTCTCTACCCCGTCTACAAGTTCGAGATGTCTGTCTTGCAGCCCTGGAAAATATCTGGTCAGCCATCTGCTGGACCGTCTCCCAAGCCATACATGCATTTAATAAAATCTTTGATGCATTAATAAAAAAAAATGACTCAGCCACCTTTGATAGAATCACACAACGCACTGGATATGTTCGTCTGAGCCCGTCTCACCCCTGATTGACAAAGAGAAACAGCCACCATTCGCTGTGACTGAGAAAAGAGGTGCTCTCCAATCATGCCATTTGCAATTCAATTTGGCCTTGACGTTGAAAAACTATGCTACGTGCCGGTGATATTCAATGTTCCACTTAAAGTGTGCGACTAGACAAAGGCCCAGAAACAGCTTCATAAGCGTCGAATCTCTTGACAATTGATGAACAACACTTAGCATTCTGCAAAAAACATGGAGTGAAACAAAGGGGACAGTTTCTCACAAAGACTGGGTGATGTTTCCTGAAACACCAGGGTTGAACCACAACCCCAATATTTTGCCTCTCCTTCGCTCGTCCCGGCCACCTTGAGGTTAGTAAGTCATCTTTGATGAGACCTTCATTGAGGGTTTCCGCGTGGCAAATTTCAAAGCCGGATTTTTGGTGAAACTCTCAAGAACATAATTGAGGCAAAATGACCTTTCCAAATACTTTTCGGAATTGACATTTGGATTGGTGAGTTGAACCTTTTTGGGGAACATCCCAAAACCCTTGAGATGTATCATAGGTCTTCATACATATTGGTAATCACACACACACACACGGACATATACACAGTTACATACATACAAATACCAGTAGTACCGCGCAAGGTGGTGGCGGAAGTTTCAAGGATAGGACACTATAGGAGAGGTGAGTTGCTGTGATGCATGGATGGCAGAGCGAATCCACTGATGGACCGAAAGGTGGTTGGAGCTGTGCTTTTTGGAGTGGTTGCAATGGTTGCAGTGGTCA
>Ga0126342_10000120_pt1 | contig 55381 bp, 57 predicted proteins | sample Cyp1metagenome_FD_92528 | JGI IMG/M metagenome (GOLD analysis project Ga0126342, IMG submission 92528) | Coral microbial communities from Lord Howe Island, Old Settlement Bay, Australia - Cyphastrea 1 metagenome | ecosystem: Host-associated > Invertebrates > Cnidaria > Coral ...
ACGTTCGCCCAGACTCATCATTGTGACATAACAGAGACAATTCTGTGTTGCTGGGAAGTTCCGAATCCAAGCAAGGCCAAGGGGGAAAATTAGGCCACGGTGGCATGTGAAAGATACCTTGAATACAGTTATCTTCATTAGGAAACAATATCACCTGATCATCATGAGGGATCAAAATCCGCCACCCCCTATGACCAATATGCTGAACGGGCTAGCAACACGCCACTCTCTATGGCCAATATGTTGAATCGGGTAATTACATCAATATTATCTTCATGAGGGAGCAGAATCCGCAACCCCTATGACCAATATGCTGAACGGGCTAACAACATCAACTTTATCTTCATGAGGGGTCATAATGCGCCACCTCCTCAGAACAATATGTTGATTGGGGAAATAACATCAACTTGATCTTCATGAGGGATCAAAATTAGCCACCCCCTCTGAACAATACGTTGATTGCGGGACATCAACTCCGGGCAAACGTCCAGGTTGCAGCGAACATGTTTAATCCATGAAAAGAAAGGGGTTTAACGGTTAACAACCCTGACATGGATAATATATGGCAGTGTGTCAAAACCTTGTACCCCTGGTGAACATCAAAATAGCTGGTAAATGGATGTTCATCCCCTAAAAATGGTATGTATAGGTATTGATCCATACCCATATGATAATATGATACAATATGAACATCGCCCAAAATTCTTGGGACTCCGATTCATGAATAGATCCAATCCTTTCACCAGGGGTTCGATCCGGCACCTTGAGCATATCTTCCAGGCGTTGCGCTTGTCTGAAGAGATTGTCCTGGGAGACTTTCCTGGGAGTCGATGGGAGAGGAACGCTGAGTTGAAAATGGGTCGAAGCCTTAAAGCCTGTGATTTTTCAATCTGAATGGGGGCATGAACAAAACTCGTACAAACCATAGCTGCACATAGCTGCTATTTTGATGTGAACAGCAGTGTATCAGGGTTTTGATCCAGACTTGACCAATGGAAACTGGAGTTGTAGGGGCATGAACCTATTGAAGAAATGTGGACACATGTCCAAGAAAACAGGGATGCAATCCAACAAGAAACCGCAAAAAAATGGAGAAGCAATCGAAAGAGATGGGTAGACTGGATAGACAATGGCTTGAACTCTGGATGCCAGTTAAATCCAGTTCGCACAAAATGCAATAGGACCACCAAAGACCATGCTATATATATATATACACGCTATTGCCAATCATTAGAACCCGTGAAGCCCGTCAATGGAGGGAAGACTGCAGGTGGGTATCCTCAGCATAGACGGGGGGTATTGGGATACTGGGAACACGCAGCGGCACCGGACAGAGCTGAGGTTCAGGTTATGTTCAAAGTGACTGCTCAGGTCGTTCATCACCTGCAAATCCAGGGCTTCATGCGGGCGGTCAATGACCCCATTTCTGTGCTAGCCCATGGCGGTCGAACCAAACGGATAAGTTTTTTCCCTTTTGCTGAGATGATGGTGTTTCGGCACACCATTCTTGATAGACCAACGACGCTACTATTTGGTGATTGGATGCTAGATTGCCGGTGCTATCCAGTTTTTTGGGCACCATCCGTGAAGGTACATGTCCAACAAAAAGTGATGGACCTTTCATTGATCCATCAGAAAAACACAACCTTAGTGGGTTCAATCCTCTATCGCTTTTGTGACTTCAGGTGGGCTCCAGTTGTGAAAATCCCTCACCTTCTCATAGTGCTGCTGCATCTGCTGCATGCCGAGATTGTGTTCAGCACGTTCTTTCATCAACGTGGATTCCAAACCTCGGGATGTAACAGTGATGGTGGCGGTGAAACCCCAGTCGATAGCTGACTTGGGGCCACAAAAACAACCACTGCTTTGCTAGGCCCTAGACATATTTTTTGATGTCATAATCCATTGACTAGAGCCAAGGGTACCCCAGTGAGAAGTAATTCAGATCTCTAGGATCAAACAGTCAATCGTGTTGCCGTCACAACTCTTGATTTCCGCATGACCCCACTTTGGCTATTTGGTGTCACAATCTCATAGCCTGGTGTCAAGTCAGATTCATGGGAATCCCCCTTAGAAATCAGCCGTCAGGGCTTGGTAAACAGATCCTGTCGGGCTGCCGGAGATTTTGCTTTCCAGTTCTTCGCGGCCTCTTCCTCGAAGCTCCAAGGAGTCAACGGGGTAATGGGTGACCATAATTTTCTACATGAAAACAGCCCATTTCGAGGCTCCAGATTTTTTCACATAGCCAGATGGTGAAAATCGGAGCAGGGAAACACAGAAAGTTTTTGAGTTTGTTTTGCTCTTATGTCACATATGTCCATCTCAAATCTTGATTGGATGAATCATGAAAAAGTAATCCATAATTTGACTTTGCTCTTCACAGCAAGCTCTTCATAAATTTGGCCAGGAACACCTGGAATCGTTCAGCGTAGCGGTAGAACACCTATCCACATTCCGCATTTTTCCACGGGGTTTCCTCAGCGTTTTCAGAGTCCCAGTGGCGTTCGACCTGCATTCGTTGGAGCATCTGATGCATTGCTGACCTTGGCATAAATACGGTAGCTGGATGTATCTGGTATATGAAATCAACGAACCATATCATATCCCTTAAAAATATCAAGAACTTTTGTATACCCTGAAGGGGATTGTCAAACCAGAACCAACCAAAGGAATTTCCAATTCATAATTCATGGTTGTATGTTGTAAGATCCAAAACCTCTGATTTCCCACACTTTTGGGGAAATGAACATCTAGCTACACTCTTTATTTTCATCTAAAAACCCGGTGTGGTTTGTGGCTCGTGATTATATCCTCCACTGCAAGTTTGGGAGATGAATATTAATCTGGGCCCTGGGCATGCAAACCACTCAAACATGGTGTCTTCAAATGGCAAGCACCACGGACAGGCACTTAAAACAAATTTACATTTGTCTCCGTTCAAAGTAAACATCAAATGGCTGGAACAGAACCTTCTCCAACTTAAACAATCTGTGTCGCCAAACAAGTTGTAGGTATGGTCAGCAGATTGATGCAAATTGACTGCTGCAGCGTAGCATTTTTTCAATCACAGTTTTTTTATTGACAATTGAGCAAAGGACTTCACCAGCGTGAAGACATCACCACGCAAGAATCCAACCCAATCCATAACCAGCACCCCAAAACGAGATGGTTTCTCCAAAAGCATCCTTAGTGAGGTCCTTCAAGTGGGTCCCATTTTTTTATGGGTAAACAGTGGTAAACTAACCCCGCTAAACCAGTCACGATCCGGCAGGCAAGGTGCATGTCCTGCTCACGAGGAGCCTGAGGACGGTGATCTCGAAAGCGAGGCAACAACAACTACTAATTAAGTAACTAATAAGTAACTAATTCTTAAACAATCTTAAACATCTCAAGATCTTGACCAAAGGTGACTGTATAATTTTGCTTCTTGCAGTATATTATAAGATCTTCCAAGATATCAAGACCTGACCTTGTTCGAGCAGTGCGACATCATGGCCTGTTTTGGCAGAGATTCTTCCACCAGCCGCGTCTGCTGACGTTGCAAGTCCTGCCACGGATCCTGGATCCTGGTGAGGGATCCACCATGAAATCTCAGATGGAACATGCCAAAAATGGATAAAACATAGTGTATATTGTATATTTATGTGAGGTTTCATCTGATCATCTTTCTGTCTCAGTTTCATGTTCAGGGGAGTATTACAAGGCCATGACCATAACCAATTCGCATCCTGATCTCCCGAAAATGACAAAAGTTGGAGCAGCACACAAATATCAGCCTTATCCCCTCTAAATGGTTAGAAATGCCCACTTTAGATGCTCCCAATTTTCAACAAACATATCACGTAACTTTGATTCTGCCAATTTGATGCTGAAAAGCTATGAATGGTTGTCCAGTCGGATATGCCCGAAAAGCGACCGCGACCTCTTGGATCCATTGCAAACGGCGTTCCAAGTAGGCGTAGGGCCTCGTTGCGAATGATGGGAACTGAGGATTGATCCCAGGGTGAAAACTCTACGACCTGAGATTGTTGACGGGCACCAGCGAACATGGAACCAATGGAACCCAAGAAAATAGGTATGGTATGGCAGGTATGGCAGATGATTTTCCGGTTAAAACGTGTTAAAACATGTTAACACTTGGTAAACCTTTCCGAGCTTGCAATCGGCTAAATATTAAGCAGCCATTCAACTGCATCGCTGCATCGGAGTCGCTGGACGGGTGGGGATCCGCGCTCGAGCTTGTGCTCAAAATGTGGCATCGGCATCTTGTCGTCGGAACTCAGAGTGGGCTTTGTGGCTTCAGTTCACAGGTCACTTGGGACTTGAGATCACTTGAGATGAATTGGGATGACTTGAGATGACTTGGGTGGGTCGTAAGTCTCCAGGTCTCAATTACAACCTATAACAACCATTGAACAACCTTCATCACAGACCTTCGAGCCATGTTGGATGATGTCTGAGGCCAAAGCGGTGGCGCCTGAGATCGAAGGGATATCCCGGCTGGTTTCCACCATGGTCTTGACCATGTTTTTTTACCAAATAAAGGGAACAAATAAATGAACAATATACATCAAAAACCAAAGCTCAACATATTCTGAGAAATAACATGGGGATGTAGCACCTGCCGGCTTTCGGGGCCTGGCTTTAAAATCGCATTTGGAGGCACATTCCATCAGAAATTTTGGATCAGACACCGGAAATACGCTGAACACACATAATGTATCATAATGTTGTAAACTTAACAATGACTCTCCAATTTTTTGATGGTTCCAGCTGCAGCGAAGCTACTACATTTCCACAGTTTCGATATGTTCCATCCCAGTCTTTGCTGTCTAGTAACTGGGATATCCCGTGTCTGCAGTTTCCATTGGCAGTGAGCGTTTCCATAAATGCTGGCTCCCCAAAATGGATGGTTTATAATGGAACATCCTATTAACATTGATGATTTGGGGGAAACCTCAATATCTCTGCTAATCATTGATGGCCCTAAATACAGAGAAAAGAACCCCCTGTGGATAACCATGGAAAAAATGCATTTCTATCTATTTGGGGAGCATGAGATATTCCCGATATTCCATCACCTCTGTTGTGAACAACACACCTGGTTGGTGTACTCTCCCAAAGAATTGGAATAGAACATTAAAACACTTTAAACCACCAATCAGATTTTTTGGGTCTATGTTGTGCGTATCCCTGTTTCACAATGCTTCAATCTTCGAATTTGCCAGTCAATTTCCAATTCTTTTCTGGTCAAATCCAACCTTTTGTAAAAATGACATCCCAACGTCGCAAAACACCAGCATTTTCACAGTCAACGGTTGAAATCCCACATTTTGTGCTGGTGAAATCATTGAAATCTCCACAAAAATGCTCACCTCATGCAGTGCGTGTGCATGAAGCTCCTGGAGCAAGCGATTTTCAGACTGCAGGAAACCATGGGCTTTCTCATGGGTTTTTAGCCATAGAGTATAAGGGTTTTCTATAGAACTTACATCAAACAAATGCCTTGATATCATTCATTGAACAAGGAATGATCAAGATGAAAACAAATCAATGAGCCACGAACAAACATGGAAACAACTGGTCATCTACTGGTTCGAAGGGGTTCTTTTTCACCAGTAGGTTACTTCCGATATTCATGGGGATTGATTTATTTAGGTACAGATTAAACTTATTCACCATGGATAGTTACCCCACTTGACCCATATCCCGTAAAGGGGGATCATATTGATGGTGATCCCATGATATCCAACGATATCAATATCCCATAATATTCCGATCCTACAATAATTCATCCCATCCGACAATATCCATCCGACAATGTCATGACATACTGATTGTTACATGAATGGTCGTCGAAATCCTCGTCTTGAGGAAAAAACACCCATGGTATGGTGACACCAAGACGAAAAAGGCTCTCAAGATCCGACCATTTAGATACACCCAACAAAATCCATTCAGAACCCACGAATCCCAAAGGACATACCATATATCATATGTATATAGATACCATGAAATACATACCATACAGAAGTGCCATCAATGACCGTATGATTTCATGGTTCAATTTTCTCCCGCCATTTGGGGGGAAAATCCCAGCTTCGACGCTCCTGTTGCAGCCGTGCGGCAGCACCGTGATTCGTTTGCCGCTGCAGCCTGCGAGGTCAACGCAGCTGGGCAGATGGGAAGGGAAGCATAGTGAAGCATTGGATGGGATAGAGTTTTGGATACTGAGATTAGTTGATAGATAAACTTTTCATGTTTGGCTGAGTGAGTGTTTTCGATAGATTTTACCACAAATCAAGATATATAGAGTCTTAAAGACATGGTGTTGCTGGTGCATCCGCTTTGAAGAATGACACGCATACTGGGAGTGTGGGAACTTCACCCCTGTTCAAGCCCAGAAACAGGGCCACTGCCGTAGCATCATACCACCAAGTCCTTTCAAACCAAGATAAATTAATAAATCAAACTTTGGTCAACATATATCCCTATAAGTTGGTTAACTCCCATTCAGTATAGATATATCCCCTTTAAACGCCTGGAGTCACCATATAGTTATTGGAGTCATAAAGCGACTCAACGTCACCAATTTGTGCCGAACTCTCCCTGCCTCACACCGCCATCGGCTCTGGCCTCCTGGGAATGGGTGAATTGATCCGACTTTCTTTGATCAAGCCATTTTTGTGTTTTATTCACCGAAAGTCTGTGCTCTAGCCATCATAGCCGGCCAGGTCAAAAGACCTACACTTTTGCTATTCAAACCTTTCTCCAATACGACATCCACAACTTGTCGCCTGCAATCGCCCGGTGGTGCGAATTTCCGGGCGCCTGGAGTCCCCGGAGCAACGACTTGCCTATTCCGTTCATGGAGGTAGTATATAATATTGGGATACAGCCCCCAAGATGATAGAACAGTATCTGACTAAAATCTGACTAAAATCAGTGGTACCCCATGGGAGAACCAGTTCTGTTCCAGTGGTGAATGGTTGGAATATCGTTTGCAATTGATTGGCACTGACTGGAAACATGAGCTGTAAATGGGTTCTTGATTAAACACAATGGTGCCTTGCGAATTGCAGGTTTTTATCCGATCACCAAACATGCATCTGAAGCTGAATTTCAGAGTTCGCTTGACATCCTAGGGACGTTGTGGGCCCCCTGCAGAAGGCAACCCCACCCTGATCATCAGAGATCCCTTTTGGTCCCAATTTTGCTTCTCGATCTCCATTTCAGCTTCTAAATCTGTAGATTTCCAAATGATCATCTGACTTCTGTACCATCTGGTTATTTAACATAGCCATGGAAAATCACCATTTTTAATAGGCAAACCATCTATTTCTATGGGCCATCTATGACATGGCGAACTGTTAAATAACCAGATGGTAGATTTCCCACATTGGAGTCCATTCCTCTGCCACCAAGTCTCTGCAGTTGCTGCCGCACCACGGGGTGCCCAGGATGGGTCGCCACTGGTGCCGCGTGCTGCGTGCTGAAGCTGGGATGAGCGAAGCCGGGCATGGGCGGCACCCCGGGATTGGGCGCAAGCGGCGGTGCCATTGAGGGGGCAGTGAAGCTTTGGAGGCCTGCGGAAAATAGGAATGAACGGGAAAGGACGGGAAAGGATGGGAAAGGATGGGAGAGGGAAGATTGATGGAAAGGATTGGATATCATGAAAGAAGTGAACCACTTCAATGAAAGGAGGTGCCATAACTTATTTCATGCATGAAGCGCGACATTTTCAGCCACAGAGTGAAGTTCGACAACAAAAATCCTAGAATTTCATGGTGAACCCCATTGAAATCTCCAGTTTCATGGGATATCTCTGTTTGGTTACATTGGTTACATGTAAAAAAACCTCCCAACATATCCCTGGAGATCTCTGGTGCCGTCACGGCACCCATGGCACCCATGGCCATGGGTGCGGAAGCGCGTCCCTGGAAGCCAGGCCATTGTCCAGGCTGTAGAACCTGGGGCTTGGGGCTCCCAGAGTGTGTTCGAGCCATCTTGGATCCGTTGTAGATGTAGATATACATATATATATATATGTATATATGTATATGAATAGATATATATATATATACATATATATATATATGCATGCTAGCCCCCCCGAGATCCACTTTTGAAGCTGTTTGCAATGAGTTTGAACATGTAGAGCAAAAACTACCAAAACTATTCATAAAGCCCATACAGCATATACGTCTAGATGGAAAAAATATTCTGTACATAAGTTCACTACAAATAGTATCTTTTGATAAGAACTTTTCACGATCAAAGAAAAGTAAGCTTTTAATAAAATCATCAAGATAACTTAAAAATTATTCTAGAAGATATTTAAATACCTTTTGTAAAAAAAACAATATAAAACTACTATCAGCTAAATCAAACAAGAATTCTTAAATTGCATAAATGTAAATAAACATTAAAATAATCAAGGTAATGTTTTACATAACTGTTGTATGTTTATTTGTGTAGAGTCTGCTGTTAAATACACATGATTATTGCTAAAATATGTTCTCAACCATGCCAATTGTCTTTTAGCATAAATTCTTGTACGCTACTTGGCTTTTTCCACAGCACCTAAGAACTATCCATATAAACCCTAATAATTCTGTTTCACCTATTTTCATTTGCAACTTTTGTTTCTAAAAATTGCGTCTTATTTTTTACTTCTTTAATACCTGCTTCATTCATTAAATAAGAGCAGCGCTTATTACATTTTTATATAAAATTTCTCTATATGGATTACATATAAACAAAACATAATTTTTAAACAAACTGACATCTGCTACCTTATTTTTGTTAAAATAAGATGTTGTAGATTTTCCTGTCTCATGCAAAACACTGTAGGCTCTTAGTATTCTATATCTATCTTTAAGAAGATATCTTATACTCGTCAATCTGATTTTTATCTTCTCTTGTTAATATATCATACACAGCTTTGATACCTGTTGTTTGTTTTTTTGATTACTAACATTCTCTTTGGTTGCACAAGATATGTGTGGTATGTAATCTAGGCTAGATAATAAAGAATGTATATAAAAATTACGTCCTCCAACTATAATTATTTGTTTTTCCTAAATTGCTAAAATCATTAATAACTTTTTGTTTACATCAGTAATATACCTTACAACATCATATCTATCTTTTATATCTACATAATTATATAATAAATGAGGTGAATTAGATTTTTGAATGCTGCTAGGACTAGAAGTAATGTGATCTAAACCTGTATAAACGTGCATAGCATCACTATTTATAAACTTGCATAGCATCACTATTTATTATAACACCATTAGTTTCTTTCGATAAATTAATAGCAACGCTAGATTTACCAGTGCAGGTAGGCCCACAAAAAAAATAATAGTATTAACATTTTGCATAAAATAAAAAACATACTTATTTTTAGTGTATATACAATTATTTGCACCATTTGCACATCTAACAACACCTTAAAACATAATTTAGATTTAATACACTGTTCATTATTTTGATTTTTCCCGTTAGTTTATTCATATATTTATTACACTATAAATTAATATGCATACTTCAAATGTTACAAACCTTGTTAACCTTATACAGTCTAACTTATTATCTCATATAAAAATAGTTTGCAATTTTAAAAATAAAGCTAAATAACATAGCCTAAAAAAGGTTTTCAAAAAATATGTGTTTTTCTTTCATACTTGCCTTAACAATCAGTGTAAAATTTAAACAAAATTACAACTACTAATTAAAATAAACATGTATCATTCATTAAATTAAGGCAATATTTATTGAACAAAAATGAAAATACTAATAACTACATAAACAGCAACTATAAAAAAACAATTCCTTAATCAATTTGCATAAAACATAAGCTTTGCACCATATAAAGAATAAAGATCCCAAAAATATAGTAAATTAATTACAAGAAAATTGCCTTCGTAATTCATTATCAAATAAATGTAAAAAGTTGTTTCTAGTGCTTTCTACTACAAAATCGTAAGATAAGTTTTTTGGATCTGCTATTTTTTGTGCTACATAAACAACTTTTGCTGGAGTGTTTTGCTTTCCTCTAAAAGGCCCAGGAGCAAGATATGGAGAATCTGTTTCAACTAAAATTCTATCAATTGGCAAATACTGTACTATTTCTTGAAGTAATTTAGAATTCTTAAAAGTTACGATACCAGATAGAGAAATGTAAAAACCTAGATCTAAAGCCGCTTTTGCTAAATCTTTTCCAGAAGAAAAACATGTATTAATGCTTTAAATTGTTTATTCATGAACGAGGAATGAGAGCCATGGCTCGTGCAAGACAAGGACAAAAGAGAGTGCTGAAGAAGAAAGGCTTCAGGTCATGTACATGGATTAAAGGACCAAAGCAAATACAAAACCAAAAAACCCAAAAACCAAAACTTTGAAGAGACTTTTTGGTTTCGCCTCAAAAAATGTTTTTTTGATTTTCATTTTGTTTTTTTTTGGCTTTGAAATGCAAAAGAAAAAAAAACATTGTGTTTTTTGCTTTTTTGAAGGTTTATGGTTGGAGAAAATCACCAAAAACCAAAAAAACACAAAGCAAACACACAACCAAAAACCAAAAAATCAAAACTTTGAAGAGACTTTTTGGTTTAGCCTCAAAACATGTTTTTTTGGTTTTCATTTTGTTTTTTTGGCTTTGAAATGCAAAAGCAGAAAAAACATTGTGTTTTTTTGTTTTTTTGAAGGTTTATGGTTGGAGAAAATCACCAAAAAACAAAAACACACAAAGCAAACACAAAACCAAAAACCAAAAAACCAAAACTTTGAAGAGACTTTTTGGTTTAGCCTCAAAAAATGTTTTTTTGATTTTCATTTTGTTTTTTTTTGGCTTTGAAATGCAAAAGCAGAAAAACATTGTGTTTTTTTGTTTTTTGAAGGTTTATGGTTGGAGAAAATCACCAAACACCCAAAAAAAAAGTTTTCTTTTTTGCATTTCAAAACCAAAAAAAAACAAGGAAAACAAAAAACATCTTTTGCGACTAAACCAAAAAGTCTCTTCAAAGTTGTGTTTTTTTTGGGTTTTTGGTTTCGAAGTTTTGGGGTTATTATTATTCTCTACATATTACAAGCTTTCAGATGTACCAAGATAACGAACAGGGTTTATATTATCTATGTGTGTGTTTTATATGTATGTATGTGTGTCTTGAAGGACATGATACAAGAGGCTTTGAGGTGGATCTCCGGGGGGGGTACCATATACATATAATATTCAATTATGCTATGTAATCTTATGTACAGTAACCTTATGTAATCTTATGTAATCTTATGTGATATTTTGTAATATTATGTGATATTATGTTGTATTATGTAATATTACATTAAATTATGTTATATTATGTTCTATTATATTATTTTATGTTATGTTATGTTATATTATGTTATATTATGTGTGTATGTTATGTTATTTTTATCTTATACAATGTTATGTTGGGTTATATTACGTTATGTTATATTGTATTGTTTTGTATTGTATTGTATTGTATTATATTGTATTGTATGTATGTATGTATGTATGTACATTATGTCTATGGGGCCTCATTGTTCCAACGAGTCATCAACTCCAAAGGGATATGTTCTCCTGGAAATCTGCGAGAGGTATCTTTTCTGCGGCTTCAGAGAAACAACAGCCGATTGAGCCAATTTTTTGCAGATCAGATCTCCCAAACTTGGTGGTTGTAAAACACCCCAGTTTTAATTTGCTGATGAAACCCCCTAAATTTTGCTCATAACATCCCTATTTTCTGTCGTTTATACTATCATATAATATACGTATATGTATATATATATATACATTTATTTATCCATCTATAAACATATACATATATCGTACTGTCATATACTATCAGATTTACTCTCAGATTTACTATCTATCATATACTGTATATCTATTTTCTGTCACTTACTCTCCATGCGAAAGGTTTTGATTTCATCCGCGCCTGGCGATTTGCTGGCAGATGCCTCGTCCGCATGGGCAAGCTGGAAAGATAAGCCAGATACCTACCCCTTTGAAAAATATGGAAATCAGTTGGGATCATTATTCCCAATATGTGGGAAAATAAAACATGTTCCAAACCACCGGCCAGTATTGATATATGATGATATATGATGATGATATGATGATAATATATAAGATGATATCGCAATGACGTAATGTTCAAGCGATATTGGGAAGATCTTCCATAACTGTTGGGCTTTGAAGACCGGCTCGCAACCACTTGGCACGCCATCTTTTCACCAGCATGCATGACATGCCTATCAGAAAATTTGTTCATCAAAGTCCGGAGTAACTTTTTTTGTGCAGTCGTCATGGTCCTTGTGCCCTCGTGTCCCGCTGAGTGTGCGAACCCGTGTGGGTAGCCGGCAATCATTGCGATGGAGACTTTCAAGGAATGGAGCAGAATTTATCCTCCTGAAATTGCCAGGATGATAGTTGTGTATAGTTGTTGTATCTTTGTGGTTGCTGTAATTCAAGAACTTCAGTCTGATGACTTTTTGCAGGAGATCTTTGCAAATTTGGCCGCAATATCTTTATTCCTGTGGACAATCTTATTCCCATTTCAATGAGTTTGGATCAAAATAACTGCAATTTCACATAGTTAGCATCAACTTAATCTCTCATTTAGAGACATATCCTTCAGATGAGCAAAAAAACTTGAAGCCGCTGGCTGCAGAGGATTCAACAGCAACCAAGACGAGACCTGGGTGACCGCTGCTGAACTGCCATGGTTTTTGGTGTTGGAAAAGCTCTGCCCGAGACAGGGCAGGATGCCAAGGATGCGGCCCCAAGGAGAAATCTTTCTGGTCTTTCAAGGCATCCTCAAAGGGATGCCATGGGATCAACTCGGATCAACAGGTCCTGTCTTAGCTTGGAGATTTGGACTCAAAGATGTTGCGAACTCTGATTTCAACCTTGAAACCATGAATTTTGAGGCTTTCCTTCTGATTTCAATATGCAAATATAGCCTAAGTCCAATGTTGGTCACTTACCCACATTGCTGTCATGGTCATCATATCACCAAGTTCCAATGATTGATGATTCATGATTGATGACAGCTGGATCCGCTGGATCCCAGCGGTTGTTTTTTGGCTCCCCACCAACAGCGCTTCCCAGTTCTTCCGAAGACCTGGCGCCTGTTGAACCATCCGAATATGGCGACTCAAAAAGGGGGTATGCAAAAAGGGGACGTAAGTTGAAATAACAAAAAGAAACGGCACCAGTTATCAGTGACCAACAACAGGTCACACAAAAAGTAACAGTACGAAACATCAACAATACCACCCAGGAAGGTATTTTTTCACTTCAATCACTGAAGAATACACCAAATGAAACCAACTACTCATGCCACAAATGCTGAGCTAATCTGGCCACAAATCACTTCCTTCTAGGAACATCGTCCAGTCAGAGGGATGTCCCGATGTCCCGTTGGCAGTTCATTTCCCAGGGCTCTAGGGCTCGCAATGAAGTTGATCAGGATTACATCAGCATACAACCAAATAATAATCCAAATAATCCAAAATCAAATAACCATGTTTTTTTTAAACAAAGTATCATCTGATTCAATCCTATACCATAATACCATAGCAATAATCATTTTTATGGTAATACCCATGGTAATCAAAGTAATCTCTGGTATCATGGTCAAAGTCCGTCGAGTCGTTGAAGACTTTGATTTCCCGAGGCTGGACACCTCCCTGCTGAGAAACCGGATCCACTACTTTGCAAATCGACAGGGGCTGAACAGTTCAACAATGACAAAAAAATCACAATCATCAAACATCGTCATACTTTTTGGCACTTTGTGACTTGAATCAACGGGTCCATCACCATGTGGTTTTGAATCAGAGCCCCAGAAGCCCCATTGCTGTCCCGGCCAGGCGAAAATAGGACCAGGACTTTGACAAGGTCTGCGGCGGATGGATGGACATCTGCTATCAAAGCCTGCAATCAATCCTCACACAGTTTTTTTTTTCGAAGATAGATTCGTATATGACATAAAATATGGTCATGCAGTAATGGCTATTCCTCTATCTCTCTATCTGTCTAGCTACTCCGCAACCACAATAGCTACTTCCGCGACACACAAGTCAGTAAGTATATATAGACATATAGATACACAAAGCCAGACTGGCAGGCTGAATACGCATACGGATGGGGCATCGGGCGTTCTCCATTATGTCCCAGCTTCCTGTGGGTGTGGTGTGGATGTTTAGCCTTGCACATACCTTACAGTGCGTTACAGGTTTAGAGAGGTTTATACAATTTACAGTTTATACACCATATCATCATCATCATCATCATCGTGGTGATGATCATCATCATCAGCGTCATCCTCATCTTCATCCATCATCATCACTATCATCACTAGCATTACCATCATCATGATCGTCATGATCATCATCATCATCATGATCATGATCCTGATCATCATCATGACCTTGATCATGATCATGATCATCATATTCCCATGGCTTGGAACTGCCGTTGATTCACTGCTGGATCCCTGGAAGAATCCCAGAATCCCAGTGACGAGCCTCAGGCACGGGCGTTTTGCCGCCTGCTGTTTTCAAATCTTGTCGGGCAGTGGATGTGACCACAAAAATCCTGAGAGATAGACAGATACGACCCAACAACTCAAAACAAGTTCAATTCAGTTCGTGTATCGTGGATATTTGTGGCACAGGACTCGAACCGATTTGAGATACTTTGGTGGTAAGCCAATCAAGCAGCAGGGCTTTCAAAACCGTAATATTCACAAATTTCCCTTGGTTCCACCGTCACTTTCAGCAGTTCTATCCGATATTGTAACATGCGCTTAGTTTCATATCGAATTACCATCATAATCATAGTCATTTGGGTGGTTTTCCTCAGTAGGGATGAACTCTGAAGCGGATTACCAAGCGAACACCCCATATTTTGGAGGATACTGCAGGATACTGCACAAAAGCTAAACAGAACACAATCATTCCCTCACTTTTGTGACAATTTTCCTGTGAGATGTTTGAGATTTTTTGAAGGATACCCTTGGGAAATCTCACCAATGGACACGTCTCCATTTACTGTACTGTTTATCATTGCCAGGTTGGATTTTTCCAGAAATTCGTCAGCACTTCCCACCTGATTCCAACGACTTCACCAAGGCCTGACGAATAGATCAGCAAGCTTTGAACCTTGAGAATATCATAGCGAGCTGTGATGACACCAGGACCAGATATCTTTACCACAAACACGTACCAGTACCATGGTTTTGGTATTGACACGTGTGGTATTCGACATATTCATGAATCATCTTGCAGCTCAAAATGTGGAAATTCGTGGTCGATCCTTGTGTACACGCCCGTCTTTTCCTCCCTCCCCCTTTTTTGTTTCTATTTCTCTCTCTCTTTCTCTCTCTCTCTCTCTCTTTCTCCCTCCCTCCCCCCTATAGCAGAATATGTCTACATATCTACAGATGTCGCCAAAAGAAAGATAGAAAAGTGTTTCCAGGATGTTATATCATTTCCATACATTTCCTTTGTAATTTCCAAGTTTCCAGCTTTTTTATCTTGGGGTTGCCATGAATATCGGTGACCTGACAGCATTCTGCGCCTCAACTTCGCAGGAATGTGCCTGTCATCCCAGGTACTGACCAATCACTGATCCAAACATTGATCCTTGTGGTTTTGCCCGTTGCAGTATGTTGCAACATTCAAAGCAACTCTAAGCAACTCTAAGCAACTCTAAGCAACTCTCCAACATATCAAACTTGGCTCAAATCCATCTTGATCGGTTGTATTCGACGTTGGTACCTCAAACTGCTTGGATCCTAGATGTGACTATATCTGACATCCACGAAATGTTTGTTTCTCCCCCAGTTTGGGGCAAGGTTCTAACCACGTTTCACCCTGGGAATTTCACGGGAACTCTGCCTCACATCGGTCCAGCTCTGGCAAGCGAAAACGTGCCACGCCTGCATGGGTTTCCCTGATGTCCAACCCTACAGGACCTACAGCATCCAACCTTCCTGGGCTAATCACTGCAGAGAAATCACAGAAAGGACAGTGGGGGATTTCTTGAGGATTATATAGGGTTATCTTTCCCTGCTTTACTTCTCTGCTTTTCCCTGCTTAATTGCTTTTCTGCTTTTCTACCTCTTTGCTGTTCTGCTTCTCCACTTTTCTGCTTCTCTGCTTTCCCTTATTTTTTGCTTCTTAAGCCTAAATAATCCCTAAGATACACTATAAAAATAAGCTTCGGCGGTACCCCCAACAGCCGCAACGTTTTATGTTTACAAATCTTTTTGAAGCGTGCCGCGAAGCCAAGAGCTGGAAAAACCTCAGCTGGGTTTCCGTTAGTTAAATGAACCTGACTTGGCTTGGCTTCTGCAACCTTCTCCAGAACTCGTTGAACCTGACTTGACTCTGCACCAAAGCCTCCCAGACCTTCTCCGGAACCTTCTCCGCAACCCTGTTGAACCTGACCTGGCTCTGCACCAAAGCCTCTCAGGCCTTCTCCGGAACCTTCTCCGGAACCCTGTTGAACCTGACCCGGCGCCTGCACCAGTGCACACCGGAGATATTCTGGGCTGAAGACCCCATTAGCTTACGCTGTTGGGGAATAAACCCCAAACCAACCTTAAATAAACCAACCCTAAGCCAAACTTAAACCAACCCTAAACCAACGCTAAACGAATCCTATAGTTGCAAAATACCATGCGACATGAACAGTTCAAGCACCAACATATTGCAAATACGAGGGAAAATGAGAGGTTCGAACTCCGAAATGTTGCAAAATACCGATGAAATGTTAGCTTGCAGCTCCAAAATGCTGCAAACCGCAAGGGAAACGGACAGGACAGGAGATCCAAAAAAACTTCCCAAAACGGAAAAAACATGATTCCCCAAACAATTCCGGATCCTTTCTTTGGGGAATCCCTTAAGTCACGGGTTTCAATGCTCGCCTGTGGCCCTTGCGGTGCTACCTGACCTGGCGGGGTTCACCGGGGCCTTGAGGGCTCCATCCGTTCAATTTAGTGAAGGTTAGTTTGATAATGTCTGATTTTCTGATTATGTCTGAAAAATTGTTGATTAGTCCACTTTTTGGCATTTCTGAACTCCGATCATGATCTTCATGATCTTCATGATCTTCATGATCTCATGATTTCAGGACATGGGGGGCTCAGCATGCCAAGGCCGGGTACTTGTCAAGTCCAATGCCTTCACCAAAAAAATCAAAAAACGCGGTGAATGGGACTGTTCCACCCAGGGGTGATGGAGTGATGGTCGTAGACTCTTAGAGCTTGAACTAAGCATTAGTAAAATCCATCGGTGTCCACCTGCACATAGATCATGAGAAACTGATGCCCCTCTTTTGGTCAGTTCACCCTGGTCCGCTTCTGTTAACATCAAAATGTATCAAAGTAGACAAAAACGAATGTTCATCATTCTTCATCCGCCCAAAAAATCTGTAAACACATAGGTAACTTGATCCATACACTAAATCAATGGAGGTCTCATCCCGTTTTGATCCTACGGAAATTAAGTGACCATCAACACATGAACCATGGAAAATCACAGGTGACTTAAATTTTCATAAGCTAACAAGGCTGATCCATTAAAGCTATAGAAGTAACATGGATTAAAGCATATTAACATACTCATTCATAGCATATTCATAGCATTCATATCATTCAGGTCCCATCGACGATCCCGCGATCTGAGAACTCTGACGACTTCTTATCAAGGGCTTGTGGTGGATCTTCCCAGAAACGCTCAAAGAAGTCCAGGCCGCTGTCCTTTTGCGTCAAAACGATGTCAACGATGTTAACGATGTCAATGGATGACATTGGTGGGAAATCTATGGTTAATTGGTGGGACATTTCTTGGTTGATCCCAACCAAAAATAGGGATTGTTGGAAAAACTCCCAAAAATCCATGGATTCTCTCTATCCGACTCCATCCACGGTATCACTATGTGATGGGATTTCCTGCAACATTTTCAACCGATGGAGGATAGATGGGGCGACTCGCGGCAAGCGGATGCGGTGAGGTGTGATGGGTTCTGTCCTTACAAAATGAATGGCTTAGGTAATGGAGAACTTATCACAGATGGCAGATCATGGTATTTCTGCATTTGGATCGAATACGTGACATAACATTGCTATTGTTGTTGGGTGGTTTTTGAAGCAGCTCTGAGATAGCTGTTGTTATTGGTGGTCAAATTGATTTCTGGGAACTAAACAACCCAAATATCATCAAACATCTTCCCATTTCTTGTTTTCTTCCGACTAATCATCGGCAAAACTAGGAGAGATGACTGTCAGGTCTGAGCAGCATTTACCAATGAAGGAGCACTGCTGGATTGCCATGCTGCAATCCGTGGCCTTCTGCCATATCGGCATATCGGGGAATCATCCTGATCTCATTGAGAACTGTGGGTTTTGTCGGGATCTCCCAATGATTTGTGGAGTTGAATTGCAATCTGGGGGCCAAACATCCAGTACGAATTTTTGACGCACTTCACGCCACCCAGCATAGACCCAAATATGAATCAAAGCAATGAATCATTGCGTTGGTTTAATCATGTTTAAGGATAAATCTACAGGATTTTATGGTTTTTACAATCAAACACATGGTTGTCCTGTCAATGATCCCTCCAATTCTGGGAATGAAACGTGGAAAACAAACCAATGGTTGCGCTTCCCATGGCGTCAAATTGATACCTGAAAAGTTGGATTTTCCAGACATAGAGTTTTCATCCTTTAACTCATGTGGTAAACCATGGTAACCCCAAGGACTTTAAGACCTTTTCTGGGGGCTTTAAATACCTCGATGTCTGTCTCAAGTCCCTGGGTAAGGTATGGCCGATGACTGGCTACGCAATATCGACTCCTGCTCTCCAGACAGGTCAACCGGCTCTTCCTCTTCCTGCCAGGTGCCGGGGGAGCCACAAGACCGCTTCCTACTATACAAACCTATACAATCATCAAAAATCATCAAAATATGCGGAATCCTCCAACCATCTCCCACTTCATCACACTTCCCTTTCGTGAAACTCGTGAAACCACGACCCATCACTGGCGCCTCGTCGTCTTCCTCCGGATCTGCATCTTCGAAGATCTCTTCTTCCTCACCCTCGCCCGCCTCAATGGCGACCAGCTTGTGGTGGATGTGAATGGGCTATGGCTTGTTGATGCTTATTGTTTGGATTTGTTTGGTTTATCACACTTTGGCACGCATATGTACATTATGTATCATTATGTTACATATCCATTTTCAGAGTCACAGTTTGCCCAGAGTGGCACAATTGCCCCAACATCTCAGTTTGGCAGGAAGGAGCAGGGGAACAATGCTTTCGTTGAAAAATCTTCATGGAGCCACGTGAAGAAGCGGTTTCCTTCCGTAGCGATCAAGGTTTTCTGAAGGACCACCACTCCACCAGAGAAAAGCACATGTGCAGCACATGTTGGACCTGCAAACATCAACTGCAAACAGAACAAATTATTTGGTTAGGGAATTGGAACTAGGCATACTTTTAAATCGTTTTTTAAATTCCAACGGTTGCTATTCATTGGGTTGAAGCAAGGCTACAGATAGAACTGGACCTTTTGGGGATATTTGTTGGTATCACTCCACGGGGTATTCACTACAGCCACTTTACTGGGCTTTGAGCTAATGCTATATAGCTCAAGCATGGGACTTGGTTGCAACCGTCCAATGTTTGGGTTAAATGAGCAAGCAAGCCATCATCTTTGGGATGATCTCCGCAGCCATCATCCATGGCGAGATGGTTGTGTCCAAATCCAGAAAGCTCCACGAAACATGGTGAAACATGGTGAAACCCTAAAATAAAATGATCAACTGAATAGTAACTGAATAGTAACTATTGGATCATTGGGCGAAATCTTGACCTGACACCCTTTGACACCCTGACACCCGACCTCCATCAGTTGGGACACGTCTGGACCTGAGAGAATTGATGGACCTGGGTTGTCATCTCCCCGGTCCAATAGGTAGATCCTGATCGTACTGATTTTCCAGCTGGAAAGAACCATTTTTTTGGTGCTAACCGGTCACGATGTCATGTAACCCATGAGTTAAATCTCTTCCGGAGCCAGTTTTTGGAGCTTCGACACCTCTGGATTTCTATCAGGGGGCATGGACCTAAATACATTTTCCCTACATCAGCCAGCCGAGAGTTCACCATGATCAAATTTGAGGTTTCACAGCAAATCAGCCATATGCAGCATTCATCAGTGCCACCTGGGAAACATCAATGGTCGATGATAAACTCCCATAGCTAGATCGTTTCAGATCCAAAAATGGCCAACCATTCCCAAAGGGTGCCCCCAATGACTGGAGATTTTTGGCTTTCAGCGTCCATCTGAGCAGCGTTAAAAATCCATCGGAAAAACATCATTATGGTTGGTGAAAGGGGGGAAGCCCAGTTGATGGATTATCATACTCAGCTATTTATGTAGTATACACCCCTATAATCAACCAAACATGATTTCTCAATCAATAGCTCTTGAAACCGACCATCATTTATCATCGCCATCACTTTTGGATGGTCAAACCACTTGGAACTCCTATTAAAGGTTGTTAAATCCCACAAACATATCATCAAACCCATTTTCAGAAAATGATGGTATCCCAATTTTAAAAAAGAGTTCTCATCAATTCGTATTGGCCCCATAATAATCATGAAATCATCTGGTTGGTGGTGCAATGTGCCCATCTTGAAAAATATGAGTTCGTCAGTTGGGATGGATTATTCCCAATAAATGGAAAAATAAAAGCCATGTTCCAAACCACCAATCAGATAATCATGGTGAAATCATGGTAATTTCATATTTTTCCCATGAAAATCTGCAGAAGCCCATCCCTGGCACCTCCTTCCTCTCCATCTTGGCCCTCGGGGCCCTCGGGGCCCTCGGCCTCGGCTTCATCCTCTTCGTCCTGAGATGGACAATTCACCCCATCCGATCATGTCATAGCTGTCCAAAACACGGCTTTTATTAAACAACCTGATATTTTCACAGGGAATATATGTGAACAATTGTGAACATGAGGTTCTAAATGGTTTGCATCCGGAATTCGGGGTAAGCCATTTTCCAAACCGCAAGTGATAGGATGGAAATTCAAGCGTGTAACCGAAACTAGATTCACGAACATTCTGACACAGGCAGATTCCCTGGTGGATCCTTTTGGGCACAAAATTCCCAGGGTTTCTGGTTCGTTCTTCATACTTTCTGCACCTGTTGCTTCTGCTTTGCCCATGTTTGAACGTAGGGATGCCGACCAAACCTATCCCAAGAACCGGAAACCAGCGGCCAGCGGAGATCGGACCTCAGATCCTTCGGATCCGTCAGATCCTTCATCTTCCGATGGCTGTTGGCTCACTCCAAAGGCTTCCAAGAGCTTTGAAAAGCCAGGCCTTGGAAACAACAAACGACTTAAGTGACTTCAAACTTCATGGCATCCTTGTTGGTATACCAACCATACCCAGACATACCCCAGCTTTAAATATGATCTCCTGATTTGGACACACTTTTTGAGCACTTTTCCCAATTTTCCAGCTGTATTTTCCATGGGTTTCATACCGTTCTTGCACCCAAAATGGGAAGCCAACTTGGCTCTTCGTGCAGCTGCCTTGCGTCGCCGCTCCTAACATGGCACGGGATATCTTAGTGGGAGATCTTGGAAGGTAATAGTTGATATATATGAATATAATATATATATATATGTATATATATATGCAATTCAGGGAGTATTGCGGACTCACCAAATTTTGCCTCGGCATGAGTATCGACACGTGCAATCAATTTCAACACTCATATGCATATCCCTGGAATTTGACGGATGGATGGATGATGATTAAATCCCTGATTTGATATGGGACTTGGTTAAACGTAGACAACTCCAAAAAACTGGCAATTTGGAGGTGGAATCGGTCAAAAATCATATTCCTCTGTAACAATCTCTGCATCTCCAAAGCATTTACATCATCTTGTGGATCGATAGGGTCCCATTCCTGAAAACGGAGGGAAACGTGAAACCCATGGAACCTCCATCCTGCGCTGGGTTGCTGTTGAGGCTATGACTAGAATGCTTTAAAATGACCCCGGTCATGGTGACAATGGGATGGTGACAATGGGATGGTGACAATAGCGGGGAACACCACATTAATATGCATCAATGGAATACATTGCATTTCCAGCATTTATTGGGGGATATAATGGATGTTGGATATAATGGAAACATCATGGACTACACACATATACATATACATATACATATACATATATATATATATATATAAAACATTGTATAACTATATATCATGGAATGTCTACCACATTGCAAGAACTACAAACATCTGCATCTCCAATCCCTTCAGCCTTCAAGTCCCACTCCATCACTCCTCATCCTTCAACTCCTCTTCACGCCGTGCAGCCTCTGCAGCAGCCTGTTGCGGCTCTGTTGCGCTGGCCCTGCTGAAAAAATGTGAGGATTCGCAAGAAATGGGCTCGACGAACTGACGAACCAACGATTTAACCATGAAACATGGGATTTTAGCAACATAACTTCGATGAAATTAGGGATCTTTAAATGAGCTCGGCATCCCGGAGAACCAAGATTTCGACGGCGAAATCTAACACGCGAAATGAAGATGCCTTGTGGGTGAAGCAAGTGATTTTCATGGCGAACCATGGTGAACCATGGTGAACCATGGCGAACCATATTAGCAAAGATTGACATGCCACAGGATTCACCGGAAGATCATTCCATGGGAAATCTGAATCATCCCTAGGCGATCCTCAACATCGAGATGTAAAAAAACAGGTCTGTTTGAGAATAGGGCACCCTAAAATCCCATTGGGTGTTTAAATCGTGCCATTAAGATCAATTTTGTGGAATCCCTCAATTTTTAAACCAAATTGCTCCTTGGCGGCTTCTTTGGCCGCAGCTTTCTCGTTGCCTGCCACAGCACTTCGAAGATGCGTCTGAGAAAGGATATCCTCAACTTGATGATTTATCATCGTTTTCCCCTTAAAATAACCATTTCAAGGCTTTCTCTACCAAAATTTAGGAATATTTTTTTTGTTGTTGACATCAATCTTCTTGTCGGTTCAACATCCGTTCTCGGGTATGAAGGAATCGCATTCTCGTTTCCTGTAGTCGCTAGGTGAAAGGTAAACCATGGTAAAACTAACTCATTGTTTGTCAACACCCCAAGTCAATCAACAGCTCCTCTGGTTGTTTCACCCAAAATGTCAGCTGGGCATCATCCTAAGTCTTTAAGTGAGAGGAATAACTCTTTGAAATCACCAAGCCAGTGCTGATTGAACGAGTTTCACAACTCTTCTCTTTGGGGGCGCGGTTTCGGATCACCCGTCCCACACGGTCTGTGCCTTTCTTCTTGGGCGGTTCATCGCCTGCAATCCATTGATATCGTAGATTGGATTCTAGTCATTAATTAGGTTTTTCATCCTTTCCATATACCAGTCGGCTACAGTATCCTTTGAGTGGATTTCATATGGCAGAAACCATGTTTCTTTTTGTGGAAGATGAACCTGGATAAACTCAGGCAGGTTTCAAAACCATGAGATATTTAGATGCTGCACGCAAGTTCGTTTTGCGCTCCAAAGTTCTGTCCATGGTGGGTGGGGGCCCGCACACTCTCGGCACAACATTGCAGATGGATATGTTTTTGTGGTTGTTGCTTTCTTGCTGTAATTCGTTAACATGGCCACCCAAATCCTGAACATGGCTTGTGCAATCATATGAAGTCCTCATTCTGGTGAAATTACATTGTTGATAAGTGTTAATATGTGTTAATATGTTAACAACTATATGTTCATATCCTCTTGCATTCCCGAATATCGCTGCACATGTCCCGCCCGGCACCGCACCTTCTTCCATCTGCCTTCTCTTTTTACGTGCACCTGTCAGATCATCTTAGACCGGGATTCTATCCTCATCAGCCAAAACAGAGCCAGGAAGCAGAAAGAAATACACATGGCACCAACGGTTGCCTTCCAAGGCAAAACCATAACTCCATATGCGAGGAACCTTTGAAACGAAAGTGGTTGTAGAGAAATAGATTCTGCCCTCAACAGATTTCTTTCTGTTTTTGGCAGAATGGTACTTTGCCAGCAGAACGGCAGCTGTCACGATCCTTGAAGACTTTCCACGAAAAAACGGCAGCAAGGAAGGATCCAACCGGCTGGTATGATTCGTAGAAGTCACAATTGAGCAACTGAAACGGGAGACCCCAATGATGTACCATGCAACGGTCCGCAAAACGCCAAGCCCAACAGTTTTTTTTGCAGCTCCTGACCTACTTACATTTGAAGGTGGACAACTTTGGAATATTTCTACAATCTCAGGAGGTTTGTAAGCCCAATACTGCTGACCCTTAGCCACTAAAATCATTAAGGTTTCCCAAATTTGGCCTTAGTATCTTGGAGCAATGCATCAACGTCGATCGCAGATATGGGTAGTTCAACGAGGCTGAACTACAAGGCTTCACATACCTGAGTGCACATTCTAAATTCATGGTGAGGTTATTTGAGGTCTTTATAATTCACCCAAAAAAATGCCGAAACAACCCGGCATCTGTGGTCTATCAAACACCTCGCGGTTGGATCAGAGGTGCCTTTGCCGCGACCCTTTCCTTTGCGCTTCCCGCCCATGGCTGGCAGTCTTCACAAGGGGTCCGACGTGAGTTGAGCAAAATCATGTTGTCATTTGTGTAGTGCAGGTCTCGTGTCCAATACGGATAAACTTTGAATCTGGGGCATGTCAGGCATGTCAGTGGATGTCACAGGATGTCATAGGTTTCTTTTTTATCCGAAGACTTCGAAGAGTGAGAGCATCACTCTCAGCCGCCCAGGTGGTGCAAAAGCCCTGTCTCGGCTGACGGATGTCTCGGCTGAGGGATTCAATACATATGGCTATGGATCAAGCCGGTCAAGCCATTAAAGACCGGGACCAGATTTTTGCCTATTTTGAGTATTGACCATCCAATGACCCAAACCCATATGGCTTTGTCTGAAAATAATTAGGTCAAAATCCTCTGGTTAATCATCATTTTCCTAAAAAAAACCTGACCATTTTGATGTATTCCCTATTTTCAAACAGACCCACATCTATAAAAATGGCATGACCAACGATGGGACCCCAGCTACGGCCATACCCACTTCCCGACTGCTCGGATGATCATGGCTTCACTTGGGGTTGTTCCAAACGGGGACACAAGGCTGCTGGTGTTTCAACTACAACCAAACTCAACAAATATCTCACAATGATGAAGACACTCAGATTTGACAAAATTGGGTAACAGCATGTAACAGCCTTGGGTCGAATATGAAAGGAAGTCCAAACGACAAGCACAAAGCTGAAGGATCTTGCATCGTGACCTCATCTGCGCCAAGACCCCAGCCCATCAAACGCCCATCTTTTTTCCTTAGAAAAAACGATTTATCCTGCAGTGACTGGGCAATTTTTCAAACTGGTAGCCTGAACAGATCACGCTTCGGCGCTTCGGTTGTTGCGCGTCCCTATGCGGGCGCAGTTGGACGAGCGCATTTTCCGGTTCGAGTTTCATCCCAAGATGGCCAAGGTCTATCAATTGTGTTTCAAAAAATCCAAAAACATCCAAAAGATCAATCCAAGAGGCTCCAACAATAGTACGTTTCCACTCATCAACTCAACCAACGATGGGTAGGCACCACAATCGCCAAGGGCTGCTGTCTGTCACAACTGGCCACCAGTTGACCCAGTTGACCCTGTGCGGGATGGAAAGTTCTTCGATGGTGACGCCGGAGATTTTATGAATTTTCGATCGTCTTAGATCAATATATATTATATATATATATATGTATATATATAACACTTATATAACTATCCACATATACTTGCTTTAAATTGGATCATATGCATCCAACACTTGAAAAAACACTCTTCTATTACTTCTATTGGTTTCAACATTCTGAGAAATCACTTGTATCAGCCACTGAAAGGGGCAGCTTAAGCGGAAAAAACACCAACCTTCTGGGACCATGACTTTCCTTGTCTGGTCAACCATCCAACCCCCACAGTTCGGTAGCAATCGACGCTTCCAGCGGCCGTCGGGAAAGAGCATGGCAGCATGAAAAACATAATACAGAATGGGGTCATGGGGTTATTACCAGCTATAGGCTTATAACCAAATGAAACTGGCATGTAAGCCTAGTTGGGGTAAGAAATGAGCCATCCTGGAATCCCAAATCGGTGCGGTCAGAAATCATTCGTGACAGTCCCATTTTTCCTGGTTCCAAGATAAAAATTGATAGGGTGATGGTGGAAGAAGTGACACGCTGATATACCTGTGGCAATCGGAAACGCACATCGAAGTCAGCCCCCCATGTTCATGGGAATACAAAATCTTGGTGTGGGGACTCAAAAAAAAATGAATGCATAATCCTGGAAAGGACCCGCCGAGACAACTTCTGGCCCATAGATGATAGTGATGATCAAGCTACCCACTTGCAACCGGGGCACAAAAAAAAAGGTAGCATCCTGAAGAAACAAAGGCGCAAATCATCAACAACTTCGGAATCCTTCACTGGTTGGTGGTTTCAACCCCCCATAGACACTACTCAATTGGGACCACATCCAATATTTCGGAATGGACCCCGAGCATGTCCAAAGCTACTGCAGTAAAGTCAAGTGAACCTTCAATTTGTACCAAACATGGGTGGGTTAATTAAACCATCATTAATTAAACCATCATTTTCAACAGGGAGGTCTAGTGTATTCGTGTAGGGTGTACCACATAACAAGCAACAATCAGATGTCAACTACTTGGCTTCTGATGTTTTGATGCCATGGTCCACCAGACATTGGACAAGCCGCTACTGTGCAGGGGCACGATCCCGAAGTGCGCGCATGGGCATTTAGGTTGACCGGAAAAAAACATGGAACAAATTGATACCTGGTTGGTGGTTTCAACCCCTCTGAAGAATATTAGTCAGTTGGGATGATTCTTCCCAATATATGGAAAAATAACAGCCGTATTCCAAACCACCAACCAGATACAAATTGACAATTCCAGTTATCACTGCTATTGGCCGCCTTGAAAATCAGAGCTTATACCGTTGTACCTCCTTGCAGTAGTTTTCTGTGCGCCATTCTCCGAGGATTGGGAAACAGTATATTGGAAACCAGGCAGTTTTCAACACAAATAAATACACACTACAGTTGTAGAAATTACTTTTCAGCAATTTTTTGATCTTTGAATCCAGATTTAGCGAGTGAGTTCTCTTCAACGTTGCAAGGTCTGCAGCTTTCGCACCTCGGGTATCAGCCCGGGACATTGACGCAGCACGGCGCGTTCGGTTGTTTCAGCGCTGCAGCGTGCGGAGGGGTGACAGTATCCAGCGCTCACCACAGGATCAACGGCGATGATGGGATATATTGGGATAATTTTTCGAGGAAGATCATGCTAACCATTCGTGGGGATATTTCATGGGGAAATCATGGGATATTACAAAGAACAATATGAGGGATATTAACCAGGTATTTTTAGCTAAGCATCTGGAAATATGATAGGGATACCTTTGGATACGCCAATCTAATTGCACATTGTAAAGTTTTCTACATGATCATACACCATTGGAATTTGGGGTACCCTCAAATAGGGGATTCCAAACATGATCGATGGTGGAGAGGATATCGAAAAATGATATCCCACGAAAAATCCCTGGTTAGATATAGTTAGTTTATGTTGAAATCAAACATGTCACTAGCCCTGTGCGTAGCCTTTTGTAGCCTTTCAAGAAATCACCCTGCCCGTTTCCCCGTTTCCACCTTTTATATCACCATGATTAGTCGGTTGTAATTCCGTCATGCCATCCATTTTGGGCAAAATTGAGTTGGTTCAATCTCTTGGCGAATATTTTCAGGTTGCCATAAATGGGACTACCCAATAGCTGGATGGTTTATTTCATGGAAAATCCATCTATAAATGGCAGTGTGTCAAAACCTTGTACCCCTGGTGAACATCAAAATAGCTGGTAAATGGATGTTCATCCCCCTAAAAATGGTATGTATAGGTATTGATCCATAGCCATCTATAATTGGATGATGACTGGGTAGCCCTATGGATTGGAAAACCTCTGGATCTGAACCTCCGCGCGGCTGACAAGGCGAACGTGGCCAATTTTCGAATGGCAAAACCGGACATGGGATGTGGCGGAGAAATGCCACGATTAAAAGCTGGATTTTCAGGTTTTTTAATGGTGATTTAATGGTGATTAACCCTCTGGTAATGGAATATAAATGGCTGGTTGGTGATTTGGAACATGGCTGTTATTTTTCCATATATTGGGAATGTCATCATCCCAACTGACTCATATTTTTCAGAGGGGTTGAAACCACCAACCAGATGTTGTACCCAATCTATTCTGGGGGGTGTACGGGTACCACGACAAAATGACAGCTTTTGCTCGAAGCCTGGTCAACATCGAGGAGTCACCCAACATGGAGTCACCTATTCTTGTGAACAGATAACACACACATAATCTAAGTGCTGTTTTCAAAATAAGGGATACCACGTTATCATCCAAGTTATTGGTAATCTTCGTTAGCCAACCCTACACCTGATGGCCATTTTCGAGAGTTTCACCATCGTTCGCCACGAAGTTTCTCGCCCTCATTCCATGTTCGGTGTCACGGCAGTGATAAACACGCCAGGTGATCAGCTGATCCCATTGGAAACGTGGATTTCATGAATGTTAAAGTAGGCAGAATATCCTTTACATTTCATTCATGATTTAATGGTTTCTTATCAGTATATATATATGTTTATATTCTATATAATTCTACATATTAGATTGTTGTGAGGTAAAAGCAGGTACCCATTCAGTTTCCACGTTATTGGGTGAGTTTTCTACCCACTAACAGTGAACATCGAGCTGAAGTTCGCGTCCGATGAAACAGTTTCTCAACAGAAACGTGATGCTATTCGATCTATTCGATATCCCTCATATTCTGACATATCCCTCATAGCGCCATGGATACTGGCCATGATACTTATCCATGAGGAGAAAATCGGAGAACCAACTGCGGCCATGGATGATCCTCAGGATTCCATCAGCATTTCGATCTTTTTCGACTCGACCCACTGAAAAAAAACTTGAAAGTCAAGGTGACATCAGATTCGGCAGTGAATGATATTTCAAAAACAAATTCATTACCTGAACTCAACCTTTTCCAAAGGGATCTGCCACACGAGCATTTTGTAACGATCAAGTAGTGATCAATCAAGAGGCGTGGGCATGGCAGTCACAGATCACCAACCATCAACCCCAAGGGGTTGTGCAACAATTCACCATTTTGTTGCGGATATAAATGGATATTAAATGATATTAATGGGATTAAATGGTAATATCATGGTTTATAAATGGTTTATAAATGGCAATATTTCAATGATATTAATATTAATGGGATTAAATGGGAATATAATGGTTTTTTATATAATGTTTTCTCTTTGGTAGAGACCACGTTTTGGTTGCAGTCCTACTTTGTCCGATCGGGACAAATTCTGCTGCGATTTCCACCGTCCCTTTGCTTGTAAAAAAATAAGCATAAAACATATAATCACATATCAGATCACTATTCAATGGATTGGAAGGGAAAATGGAAACCAGAAACCACAGTTTCTAGCCCAACCTCAATTATAGGGGTTTCCGGTTCTGATTTCCGTTGATCCCGGGTATTTAACAGAACTAAGGCACAGTAATCCCCAGAAAGAAGCATCATTCACAGTTTTAGACAACATAGTAAAGTGGATAATAACCTATGTAACCCCCAAAATCCTAATTCACCACTCAGTGAAGTAATTTTTCAAAACCAACTTCTAATGTTTTCCAACCTTTTCGAGGATGATGTAATCCTACATCCCTCTGATTCTAATGTGACCTCCATGGCCGTTCCCTCGAGACCAACGGAACCAGTTCACTGCCTGCATTTGAAATCACCAGCGAAATAGCGACTCTTTGGGGCTAAGATTTGATGGTTTGATGATGGTTTGATGGCTGGGGCACCAGGTTGTATGCCCATAGAAATTGGCATGACACCTTGACACATTAGCGTCACCAGTTTGATGAATTTTCCGTTTGGACATGGCACTCTTTTTTTGTGGTCGCAAGATCACATTTCTGGGATAACTTCGAAAACCCTAGGTTGAGTTGCGTGTGTCCAAAATTCAGGTAGCTGCCCATAGAAATTGTCCTTGTTGGTCTGCTCCCCACCGGCGTCATTTCTCCAACCTTGAGAACCTATATCATTTCTTAAGCAAACCCTTGTAAGACAATTGGCATATTTCACGGGATATCCCAGGTACTAAGCACTATATAACCTACCAGATTCTTTTCATGTTTACAATCCAATTCATTGTCCAAACTCTTGTTAGCAAATGTTGCCAGATATTCCACCAAGTGGAATAGATGGTAGAGGTTCATCTATCAAGCTTTAAACGTTTTGTTTTGACAGGTTGGTTCCACCATGTTGGTTCCACTTTGCCAGCGAAGACATGGTATAACTACTATGCGTATGCGTATATATATATACATATATCTTGCATGTATATATATATATATTATATACACCTATATATATATTATACACATATATATAAATATATACACATCTCCGTATATATACATACGTATATATATATATATGTATATATATATGTATAACAATATATATATATATAACAATATATATCTATATCTCTATAAATCTAAGTTTGTGTATATATAAATAAATATAAATCTATATCTCTCCGTATACCTCTCCGTATACCTCTCCGTATACCTCTCCGTATATCTCTCCGTATATCTCTCCGTATATCTCTCCGTATATCTCTCCGTATATCTCTCCGTATATCTCTCCGTATATCTATGTCACTATCTATCTATCTATGTATGTATCTATCTATCTATCTAATCCAATCCAATCCAATCCTATCCTATCCTATCCTATCTATCTATCTATCTAATCTTTGTATACATCCAAATGACTTCTATACATTTGCAATTTCAGGGATCCCTGATATCTTCATTTCTCCAAAGCCGTTCTCTTTTTCTTCAGCACCCAATCTTTGTTCCCACCATCGCATGGGCCTAGGACACGGCAAGCAGCTTCTCGCCGTCGGATTCAAAGTCCCAGAAACAGCGCAGAACGGATTGAATGTTTCACCTTAGGGGTGCAGCCAGGGACGGGAAAATGATGGGGATGTGACCAATGGAGCTGATGAGATTCAACATGGTGAAAACATCTGATGGCTGTGATGGGAATGAGGATTCAGGAGACCAAAGAGAGGTTTTGGAACCCATCCTATGTCCCAAAAGATCTCCGATCTCCGATCTCCGTTTGGACCTAGTGATGAAAATCAATCCAGAATCTTCAGGACCTACAAACAAGGAAACCACCACGAATTGTGGATGTGCACTGCCATTTTCTGAGATGGTTAGGTTTCGTTCGAATTTTGTTAGCACATGGTGAGGTTTGGAAATCTTTGGCATCTTCCAGCACGGGGCCGGGTAGGGTACGAGCTAGCACCCCATGGGTTTGATAGGGGGTATAACCCAAATATGGGGTATCAATAAGGAACAAAAATGGGGGATGTATAACGAACCCAATGAATTTCACCGTGCAACTTTCTAACAACCACTGCTGTACTAGCCAGTTGTGGCGAGGCTCCCCGATATCATGACCAATCATAGATGAAACAGGTTTGAAGCCACCAGCCAACCGTATTCGACATTAGATCTTTTATGCTTTGATACAAGTATCAGCCGATGGAGGACCATCCCATATATATATACATATATATATATATATGTATATATGTATATGTATATGGCCCAGCGTCTCGTGGTCCCCGAGATGGTGACGGTCCCTATATGTATATGTAGGTTATATATACACACACATGTGTGTGTGTGTGCATGCGTATGTAGTATGTGTATGCGCAAATGTGTACAGTATGCATATGTCTATGTATTTGTCCCTGGTGATGTGGTGGGGGGATGACACGAGACACAGGACCATATATATATATACACACATATATATATATGTGTGTATATATGTAAAACTATGTAAATATAGTTGCTCCCCACTAAGGATCTGTGGGATGTTCCTCCCAAAAAAAAAGGCGTGGTTTGGCGCCAGACGTTGAGAAATCCTCCGCCAAGAACCGACCTTGACGGGATGAGAACTGGGAATTACCATGGATTCCATGGATTTATAACTGGGAAAATCTGGAAAATATCTGGGATATGAATGGATATGATGTAAAACCATGATTTTGTTTGAATAGGTGGATGATGACATGGATTTAAACTGGAAAAATCTGCTAGATGGTAAACCCCAAAACAAGATAGAGATGTCATTGATCACTACTGGTTGGTGGTTTGAACCCCTCTGAAAAAATGATGGAGTTCATCAGTTGGGATGATGACATTCCCAATATATGGAAAAATAGAATTCATGTTCCAAACCACCAACCAGGTACTACTAATTTGGTGGTTTCCCTTACTGTTAGATACAAAAAACTTCCCAGATGGCCCAAAAACAAATGGTCAACCTCCCACGGACGGATCCTACTTATGTCTTATAGATATCCCTACTCTCCTACTTATGTCTAGCAAAAGATGAAACTGTAGCAACGAGCCGCCAGTTGGTTTTGCTTCACCACCGGCATCCGGGGCCACGACAGGATCATCACAACCAACACACGGAAGCGCATCAGGATTCCTTGGTGCCCGGCCGCTCCAAAAATAGGTACTGGTGATACCCCGGCAACTCGGGAAATTTCATAAACCAGGAGGGTTTGGGGTAGCTTCAGGTCAATTCACCATTTCAAATTCCAGGATTCTGAACAGCTTTCTGATCGCCAATTTTGGGCTAAATGGATTGGTTGTACTGCTAGGTTTACAGGGTTCCATTTTAAACGACTTGCAGTATACTCTTCCCCAAACATGCTACCAAAAAACTCATAGAATCAAGACGTCAGGGCCATAGAATTGTATTTTGTTGGTTATATTCACATTTGTAGTGGTAAAATCTGATTTTGTTTTCTTAAAACCTATTCTTTGGTGGGTGAATCACTGTTTCTGCTTCGCAACCTTCAGCCCATTTTTTCGCTGGTTAAATCCTCATTTTGGTGGCTAAAAATCATTCAAATCCCCTCTTTTTTTGCTAAATCCTCAAAGTCCTGTGGTGCAACAGGCTTTATCTCCCAGCTCCAGAGGTTTCACTGCGGCGCTCCCAAGCGTCGTTCTAGCAACGACTCATCTTCGGTCTTAGATGTGCACTCCTTTCCATCATGGCATTCAAAAGGGGAAAATTGTTCAACTTTAAGCAGGCGCAAACATCCAACTTTACAACTGGCTTGTACCATGTCGTACTATTATTGGCGTATCAACTGGCATCCAATTTGAAAATGCCTCATGGATAAAGTTGCTGGAGGGAACATGTACAGTTTTTTTTTTCCCTTTACTATGGAGGTTTCATGTAGATTCGGAATGCACAGTGGTGCCCCATAGTGAGCTTATGAGGATTCGATATCTGACATATGGAAATGACGACCGGTCAATGGCGAGCGAACCGGTGGAATATCTACGGATGGCCACAGTGATCCCCAAAATGGCCAGCTTATTGATTGCTCATGATCAAAGAAAGGGTTTTCAAATGTTTTCAACTCAACTCAACTGCGGATGTAATCGTACAACGTTCAAACACATAAAGTTATTTGCGTGGTAGTGCTCAATCAGGTTACCCGGACCCAGTAAAATGCAACGTTCCTGTAGCTGATTCAACCTTTTAGAGGATTGATACAGCATGTTTGCTAGATTCTGCTAGATGGTACCCGTTTGTAAAGACAAACTTACTTTACGGTTTTTCATTTCCGATTTTGCGTTTGTTTTTGGCTAGATATCATTCTCATTTCATGCCTGAGCATTTTCATGTTTGTATTTTTAATGTTTGTTTTTATCCCCGGTCTCCTTGGGTATGGGCGGTGGTTTCTCCAACATCATTGAGAAGGACCCAAAGTGATCATAAACCCTTGATTGTGACAACACGTGTATATATACATTTATCCCGAAAATTGACACAAGACACACACACATACACAAACAAGATAGCACATGTGCATCTCGTTTTTGAACGAATTCTGAAGCCATTCTCATTGTAGGATGATATTGATGGACCGAGGCAGCAACGGTTGGATCAACCCGTCCACTGAAGTTCACAGGTTGCCATTGCAATCTGAAGGACATCTATTGACATATCCAAGATATGTTTCCCCAAAGTGGGGAAAAACACCCTTCAAAATGACACACTTTTAATGTGGAAAAAGCGATGATCATCCATTACCCATGGGAGGTCGGAGACATCCCAACTCGTCCTGGGGAGCAGTGCGATTTCCCAGGAAGGCCCAAAGCAGGAAGAGCAAAGCCACCAAAGTGCTCAGCAGACACAGGTCCACCTGGGATGTTGAGATCATCGAGATCCCACTGTGAGGATTGGGGATGGGGGTTGTGGGGATGATTTAAGTCGGAGGTGATGATTTTGGGATGGGATTCAATTGTGGATTGGGAGATTGGTGGAGTGAAAGTGATTTTGATGGAATTGGATGATTTCGCAGTTAGTCGCAGGAACATCGAACATAATTATCACCAATTGGGTGAAGACTCTTGAGGCCAAGTCAGGCAACAATCCCAACTAAATTGATCGATTATTGACTTGCAACTGGTTGATACACAGCAATCAGATTGTTTAATCCGCCGTCCTTGTTGCAGTGCTAATGGGAATCTCCCTGCATCGTTATCAATTCCCTCAGGCCAAGGACAGCATGGATATGGCAAAACACCAGCCATGACTGGGGTCATCTTATATCATTCCATTGCTAGGGGTATACTCAATTTCATAAACCCCAATTGGGCATGGTGACTATGGCGTTTGGTGAATCTTTCATCTGTGGTAAAACCAATAATGAACCTTCCATTGGGAAATTGTTGAAATCCCACCCATTCATCGTAGTATTGGAGATGTTTTGTTATTGGCTTTGGCACATTAAGCCACTCTTGGAAACTTTTGGGATGATTCCTCAAATGGTGTCATGAGGTTGCCGTGATCCTGCGGCCGGCCATCTGAAGTAGCCTCAAAATCCAGTGGTAAGAACGATTCGCCAAGCCGAGTTCCTGTGGTTAGGCTGTTACACTTCAGCCAATATGTATATTCCCTTGGTAAACTTTCATACAAGTTGTTTGAGTTTTTCATTTTTAATGAACAATATCAACTATAGGTTATATACCAACAGATAAACTAGAGAACCATAGATGTCATAATTATATATAATACCTATATATAATAACTATACATAATAAATTAGTATACATAATAACTATGTACATATAATAGCTATACATAAATAATAACTATATATAAATATATATGTATACATAACTATATATAGTAACATATATAATAACTGTATATATATATATAACCTATATATATATAAAGAATATATGTATATACATAGTAACTATTTGTGATAACCGTATGCCAACTATCTCAACTATATATCATATCAACATATATAAACTATAGATAGTCAACTCTATCTCTCTCTCTGTATATATGTCTAAACTATACCAACCATACATCCTAATCAACTATAAGTTAACTCTAAAAACTCAATCACACCTCAATGATGTCATAACTATAGTCACAACTGTGATCATAACTATATATTATAGCTATCTAGGGCTTTCCGATCCATAGGGGTGCCCCAAAATCATCCATTTTATGTTTGGATTTTCCATGAAATAAACCATTCAGCGATCAAGGGGTATCCCCATTTATCATATATACTATATATACTATATATATATATTGTATATATAACGACTATATATTATAGCTATATATATATACACACATAAATTATAAATATATATATATATATATGTCATAATCATAAACTATAGATACACTTCAGATAAACCCGCCAAGGCACTACGATCAAGAGGCAGCTGGAGTTCTGCTCCATCAACGGCAGGCGTGGCGGCCTCCAAGCGTTGACAAAACATGGGTTTTCCAATGGATTTAGGGTCTTCAATGGATTTTCCAATGGGCGTCAAATGGATTTTCAATGATTTTTCAATGGGTAAAAGTGGGTTTTCAATGGTCTTCAATCTGGCGTTTCGAACAAGCATCATCTTTGGGATGGGATGGAAAATATGTGAAACAATTGAAACAGATTGAAAGCACAATGGGCCAAAGAATCTGTGAGTATCACCCATGTACCAGTCCCCTGCGTGGCGCAGTCTCTCAACAGGACACTGTTGCTGGTACCCCCAATCAATGTCTACTTATGTCTACTGATGTGGTACCTTGTGGTACCCCCCATCAAACAACCCAGCCGGAGTTTATAAACCAAACGCTAGTGGGATCATCTTGGAGTTTTTCAACCAGGGGGATTTCACTAAAGTTACGGGGGTATTAAAATATTAAACCAACCACAATGTGGATATCATGGAGACATGTGTCCAATCATCGGGGAGTTGTTTTGCCGTGGCGTCTGTGGTGACGTACCGATTTAGTTAGCAATGTCCTAATCTTCATTGTTTGTTGTAATATCCACTGCTTTCTTTGGTCATATCCCCACCTTTTTGGTTGTACCGTCCGAACCCAAGCAGTGAAGAACCAACTTCATTTTTGTTGCTCAACCGCTGCTGTAGCTTTGATGCCCATTCTGCTAGCAACTCTGAACCATAGAAACAATAGTCCTTCCAGTTGTATGATGCTCCGGCTGGCTACAACCGATGGTCCCAAATTCGAACTGGGATGACCATGGTTGGGACTTTCTAACCGGGCCTTCCTTTTCCACACCGCTGGGTACATCACCAGTTCAGTTGGTTCAATTCCCAATTCTGAGTTCCGCAATTCCCATGAACCATGAAAATTGCCCTATCCCATCCCATTCTAAACTTGGTAAGTAGATTTTCCCGGCTCCAAAAAAATGGGGTAGTTCATCATATTGCATAATCCCATAATGCCCCATTACCAGTTAGGTTCATCATATTGCACCCCAAGAAATCAACAATAACTCCACCGTGGTATATCTTTAATGGTTCCCATGATCTCAGGTGGCCACCTGCCAATGGCTCCGAGGATGGAACCAAAGGCCTCATGCAGAGCGGAGAAAAGGCCTCGGAGAAAACAGCGTGGAAAACGCGAGGGGTGAGGAATTCCATTGGGCGAACACAATAAAGGACATATTATGACATATTGTGAGTTGGTTAAAGGCTGTTAAAGGATATTAAAGGATGTTAAAGGATGTTGAAGGCTCACTTTCAACAGAGTTTGCATTAAACCAGAAGAACTGAAGGTCACTGAAGGTCAGTCACTGAAGGTCAGTCACTGAAGGTCATCTCCTCCCCTTGAAATGGCACTCTCCGCCGCGTGACGTGTGAAGGCCACGAAGGGGTTCATCGATCTGGCGCCGTGCGACGTGGGACTGGATGATTGCGGCAGGTTGGATACTGCGTCTGGATGATTCAAGCTATTTTCCATGTAGCTTGTATCACCTGTAAGTAGGTTGGTTACCACCACTTTGTGGTCCCATTTGGCAGTTCTATCTTGGATATTTGTTGACTGTTAATGATTTCTTTAAAATCCTCTGATTGGTTGAATCAACAGTTGTTATTTTCATTGCTTGAATCACCTTCTTGCCCAAATCTTATTGTTTGGGGTTTAATTTCCGTTTTGCCACGTTTTTGTTAGTTAGATATGGCTTCGTCAAAATTTGGGTACACCAACATCCTTTGTTTTATCATCATGATACCTTCAGAATAACCATTTGGAGGGTAGATGCCACTTTCAGACAGACTCATATTCATTTTTTTCCAAATATCACATTGTTGTTGGATATGTTGGCCATGCATATATATATATATAGACATATCCCCATAAATATACCATTAAAACCCTGCTGCTGATGGTGAAAACCACCATTTGCAAGTTTTTTTGGGGGTGAACTCCACCTCGTCGATTTTTTGCCCCGGCCCGGCACCTGTTGCTGCTGACGTCATCCTCCTCACCGAGCGAATGGGGCACGTAGTAGATCGTATTAGTAGATAAGGAGAGCAATCATAATGATCATAAGAGGACACCAACTGACGACGACAACAACGACGACGACGACGAGGAGGAGGAGGAGGAGGATGATGATGATAGGCCCCAACGGCACCGAGAAACAACATCACAATCACCAAAACAAACTATGAATCTGCCACAATTCTCCATGAACAAATGCCCCAGCAATTTTTCAACAGCGACATATGAAACTTGGGCACCAGCCTCGCTGGAGAGGATGGCCGCAGACCTGACAGGGGTGGGATTTGGCATGGACACCACCGGATAGATGGTGCTTCATTCGTTTTCTTTACACACATGTATATGTATATATATGTATCTGTGTATATATATATGTATCTGTGCGTGTATATATATATATATGTATCTGTGTATATATATATGTAAATGTATATGTGTATGTGTATGTCTATGTATATGTCTATGTGTATGTGTACGTGTATGTCTATGTCTATGTGTATGTCTATGTCTATGTGTATGTGTATGTCTATGTATCTGTGTATATATATACATATTGTAAATAAAAAGGTCCTGAAAGGATCCCCAACATGGGTGCTAAGCATGTTGTTTTCGCTTATCAAGCTGGCCACCTGGGATGACCTTTTTCTGTTTTCATGCCCATCATGAAATTGGGGGATGCCATATTTTATCCATCATTTTTGGACAAAATCATGGGTTAAATGGGGTGCAATACTTTTTAACCCCATGGTATGCTCATAATATTGTTTTGTTGGTTTTGTGGATAAGAATCTAAGTTGCTGTGCCCCATGCAAGACTAATGCTTTCTTAGGCTTTGTAGCGGCAAGCCATTATGACAATCGACAAGTGAATAACTTTGCGGCTCCATTCCAACTATTCAAAGATTTCCTACCGACCTTTACTACGACTCCTGATCCATTTTTGGTGAGGCAACGGGCTGAGAAACGTGCGCTGCCACCGCTGACACGGTGGTCTGGGCAATGTAGCAATGGACCTGGAGCACTCCAGGGTGACCGGGTCATTCTTGGAGGGAATCCTTTACTTAGACGATCTGTGGTAGATGATTTATTTGGATTTGCATTTTTTTTGACGTGACTGGAGGCTATGTCATGGTGGTTGTTTGAATTCCAATGACTTCCTACCTGTCAAGCATTTTCTGCAATCCGGAATCTCTTTTCATAAGCTTCCAACTTCGAATAAACACCCTCTTGGAAGCACTATGGCAATGGAACATTCTGGTGATGTGGATTTCACTCAGCATTAGGCTAGACTGGCCAGGAAACGGTCGTTAAAAGCACAACAATCTTTAACTGGGTGGTTGATAGGTATCCCCATTGTGGGTCTAATAGTCTCCAAACATCGGAGTTAGGTTCCTAGCCCCCTATAACTATCACTGATCAATTTCATCAACTTCATATCTTTGACAGTTAATCCCTATAAAAAACCCATTAAAAACCATATAAAACCCATATAAAACCCCTATAATTGATGCTACAAAGCCCCTATAATAACCACGCCCTACCAAACGGTGGGTCCCAGTTGGCTCGCCGCGCCGTGTGAATGCGTTGGCGCCGCAGCTGTCGTGAGGTCTTCAAACCTCCTGGGTTTTTCAACGCCGCGCCAAAAAAGAGTGGAACATAGCTATTGAAAATGGTGATTTATAGTTGATTTACCCAGCTATAAATGGGTGGATTTTCCATTTCTATACTTGATTTTTACCAATCAGCCAGATACCCTGCAAAAAAATGTCGAAATTCTTTGCTGGTGAACGTAGATATTCGCATTGATACCAAAAAGGATTTTTAGTATCCATCCAAGATGGACCTAGTAACTAGTATCCAAATGGGACGTGTCGCATTCATCTTCTGAATTTCAAGCAAATTTCGAACGTAATATGTCACTAACAAATGGGAGCTGTTATATATATGACAATCCAATACAAACATCAGATGGTGTGGTTACTAGATCATATACATTGGGGATTTGATCACCAGTAAATGGGGTTCTAATCAACAATGACAAGCCATGGATAACAACCCCCTGGCCAACATGGACAGGAAATAGCCATATAGCCGTCTTTTTCGAAGCCGCTTTCCGGATGGGAATCTGGGATGGAAATGGAGCGTGGAATTCCACCTCCAGGGCTGGCAAATCAGAGACAAAAGGACGACATATTTAACTGGTTGGTGGTTTCAACCCCTCTGAAAAATATTAGTCAAATGGGATTAGTGTTCCCAATATATGGATTAAGGTTTGAACCGACAAATTGGCCATAGAAAAGCAGCCTCTACCGGCACTGTATGGAAGACATAACCGGGATCCCCTCAGTGGACTTTTTCTTCTCAGTCCGTTAGCGTAGCGCTGAGATGATGGAAAACCACACCTCTGTGCAAGGCTGACCAATGACCAAAAAACATATCCAGGGAAATTCGATGAATCTAATGTTCATGATGAAGAATAACCGTTATTCCCAGACATCTTTTGAGGAGGCTGGCAATGGTATACAATCCAACTGACAATACTATGTCAGTTTGTTAGTGCGCAAGTTCCACAAAATTGATTATGCTGCCTAACAGAATGCGCAGAACGAACAAAGCCTTGATCATTTTCGATCGGACTAAACCATGACCGGGCATCTACATACATGTACATACATATGCAGGTTATTACAACCGTATTTCTATGCGCATTTGACATGGGGTAGTAGCGCCAATGATAGCTTGGTAGGGCAAATGAAAGCACTAATCTAGTAGTATGACACAATGCTGTTGAACCAAAAAATTGAAGTGCAAGACTTCTGAAGTCTCTATATTTTTGGGATGACGTTGATTTGACCTAGCGACTGCATCTGGGCTCCCGGTTTTTGCAACATGGGCGGCACTTTTGGCATTCCAAGCATGTTTTGCGGACCCAGTCGTGAACTATACTGTTGTCTTGGAAGGAGAAGAAATGGCTTTGCAAGATGATTCGACTAACAAAACTCGCAAGGCTTCAAGCGCGGAACCCAAATGATTTTTTGATGTATCAAATCACACATTTTGATGTAACCAACAATTCTTGATGAAGGGACATTAGTTCAAGTGTTGCCATGTTACCCTTCTGCCCCACTTGAATATGTTGAAATGGTATCCCATTATATATAAATACATAAATACATTTGTATATATATATAAATGCATATGTCGATAAATAAACAAATAATTAAATCCAAATAATTAAATAATAATCAAAGAAATAAATGTGTATATATATATATATATATTTACAGATGTATACATATCGTGGGGATGATTAAATGCTTGCACAGCTTGCACATAGTTACCACATGTGGTGAAGCCAATTTCACACATTTCTGAGACATTCGGGATGGTTTATGGTCAAGGCTTTTACCGTGGGGACAATAACCCTATCACCCCTGCAATCCATTTAATCTTTGTATACATTTATCTGTGTGCATATATATATATATCTATATATATATTTATATGTACAACATATGACTATAGACTATTCCTGTATTTTCTATGAATCTTATAAATATGACTTATATGACTTACAATTCCTGAGAGCACGCCCATTTTTTACCCAGGGCACCGCCATGAGTCCCAATAGAGCGCTGGACACCAACCAGGGTAGCGTGGCGTGGAGGTCGCTTGCGGAGGGGTTGAAGAACACCTGAAGTTTCAGTGGTTGGTTATAACTGGGTTATACCCTCTGGTTATGTCAAAATAGCTATTGAAAATGACCATTTATAGTGGATTTTCCCATTAAAAATTGTGATTTTCCATAGCTACGTTAAATTACCAGAGGGTATACCATTAATATTGGTTGGTTAACCCCCATTAATTAAGTATTGGTGAAAACTAGAGTTAAAGAGGTAGATATACCGTAATATACGAATTTCATGGGGGTTATAAACGAACATTCCCATCACTGGGGGCACCACCTTGTGGAATTGGAGGTACCCGTCTATGAGACTATCCACCCAATTGCTGGGAGGGGGTCAATGGGTGGACAAAGGTGTGGACACAGTCAAAGTGGGAACCAAACAGTTGAAATAGAGATATTTTTTGAGTGTCACAACAAACATGCAGATCTTTCAGAATAAAAGGGGAGCTACATGTATTACAATTAGATATGATATAGCCAATTTTGGACTGGGCTTTTTGACGGCGGGGATGTAACTCACACTGGACCGTGGCACATCATCTTCCATCAACAGCATCGGGCGACCGAAATGCCATATGCCATCCCATTAACTAACCATCACTGCAATCCAATAAGGGGATGGTTTATTCTGTCAAAATTATCCTAGCGATTCTCCCACTATTGTCCTATTGTCCTATGGAAATCATCCCATTCATCTCCTATGGCATCGGGCAATAAACAACCAACGTCCGCGCATCGCCTGGCTCCAGAGTGGCCCCAGAGGCATGCCCAACAAAGTTCCGACCTCGACTGGTGACACTTCGTTGCAGGTCCTGTGTTCCGTTTCTCGTATCTGCGTCCATCTGAATGCCTATCTATTAATCTACAGCTGGTGTTTGTCTAATCTACTCTAGTGTGACTCAGTCCGTTCATCCATCTGATTTTGCCTTCTCGAACACAGTATGCAGGGCGATTCAAGTGATATGCATTGATATACCCCAAAATTCTGGGCAGTTCTGTGTCAACCTGCTGCCTGGAACAAAAACACATGCTTCAATCTTACCGTTGGTCACGTTACTCGTTCCTCGGGATAGGAGTTGACCTTTTCTCATGTCGACCGCGGGACTTTTTATGGAGACTTTTAAAGCATGTGAAATTTTGTTGGCCCAAGTTTCGCAACTTCGCAATTATTTTCACATCTTTGCTATTTCAACATCTTTCAGATATTTTCACCATTTTACATCATTTACCCCATGAAAATATATGAAAATCTAGACTTTCCATGATTTCCACCCATTTTTCCAGCGTTTTCTCCTCCTTTTGCAGGGTTTCCTCGGTTGCCGTCGCCGGTTTCACCGGTTTCACCGAGGCGCCACAATGGCGAGGCCGAAGACCTGCCCGGTGCACTCCGGCGGCGCGTGAGCGCTGATCAGCGAGGCGAAGCAGGGCGACAAGACGCCGAAGGCCACGCCTGATTGGGACACAGAGATAGAGGATCTATATATATATATATCATATATATATATATATTATAATATAGTATATGTATACACAGACACATATATACATATATATATATATACACATGTATACATACATTCTAGATGTAAAACATTTTGTAATGTCAAGCCCGGATGAAGCTCTATCCTGGTCGATGAATTACGTTCTTGAGATGGGGAGAGAGAGCCAAAAACCAGGTCGTGTTTCGACGCATAACCAGGGGGCAGTGGTGGTGTCAGGTAGTGCTTTCCCAGCAACATTTTTGATCCCCTGAAATCTGGATGAAACATCGTTAAACTGTCGGAAACCATCGGTTCAATCATTTCAAAAAGTCTCCAAAATTACGTTTCAAAAACACCAAAATTACATCAATTTAGCTAGCATTTTCGTTTTTTTTTGGTCATTTTCATATGGCAGTGTGTCAAAACCAATAGTAGCCCTGTAGTTCACATCAAAATTTAGCTGGTTTAGCTGGATGTTCATCCCCATATAGGTATTAATAGGTATTAACAGGTATTATGGATGTTCATCCCCATATCTAAAAATGGTAAAAAAATAGGTATTGATTCATCCCCCATATCTGAATCATTTGGGTTCTCCAAGCATTTCCATCCAAGTCGTCCCAGGTGCCAAAGCTCCCCACCCCAAAGACCCAAAAGAGATGCGCCGCATACGCCGGGAAGACCTGGTGGCGAGAAAAAGGTGCAGCACCAAATTGGGGAAATATGTTGTTGGTTATGAATATATATATATATTCTTATATATATTTATATACTTATATATATATGTATAATTATATATGAATCAATCCATACATATAATGGTACATGTTGATTCTCTTATGCTACATGCTGATTCTCATTGTAGTGATAGTTAGATTGGATAATGATTTCAACCAATGCGATTCCATAAGTGAAATACAAACATATCGCCAGGCAGAAAATCAAATATGTTCGAAGGAAAACAAAGGAACATAATCTGTAATTGCCTTTTCTATTGTTGCGGCCTTGGATTCCAATAGAGCAACTTGGATTTGCCAGGGTATATACTGGGGGAGTTTGCAGGAAGATGAAGTGCGTGGTACATAGGACAATGATTGGAATGGAGCAAGCAAACAATGGAAAGATTAAAAACTGATACAGAGTAACCAAACTCAGTGTCCTAAAACGAAACTACAAGAAACATGACAACGTGAGTGAGAATAGAACCAAAAAGGATAGGCATTGCACCGGCAATACCGTGCTGCCAAGATGTTGGAACACAGGTCAAGTTGGTAGCCGCTGGTAGTTGTGACAGTAAGAGTCATCACCGAGGGAAGATCTCAGCCACTTGAAGTGAATGGTTATTTTTTTCCACCTGGGGAAATGCTTCAAAGTCAGAGTGGATATGCATTACGTGCATTGCTCATGATACCCAGTAACCCTGTCTGGAGCTATTATTCCAGACCGGTGATATGAGAAGCCTCCAATTTTTGATGGATTCCAGTTCTCCCAGCATTTTCTCAAACATCATTTCCAACAACATGCAACAAAGATGTTCTTTTTTAATTTCCACCGATTTCCAACTATACTTCCAACCATTAACCATTCTCCAATTTTTTCCAACCATTCTCCAACCATTTTGAACCCATTTTCAACCCATTTTCCATATGGTGGTTTCCAATCCACAGGGCCATCCCCAGTTCTCATCCATTTCTGGAATTTTCCATAAACCATCCAGCGATATATTTAGGGGTACCACCATTTATCACATATATATATAGAGCTATATATATATATTATATATATATATCTCATTACTATATATTATAGCTATTATTGTATATATATACATACATAAATTTCCATGGAAACCAGCTTAGATTTCCCAGCATTTTTCCCAAGTGACAGGCCCCAGGCCACAGAGAGCCCAGGAGATGGACATGGCCAGCAGCGATGCGCCGTGCACCACGTGGACGCCGCCTGAAGTTCAGAGGTTTTAATGTGGATGTTAAATACCAATGTGTCAATATAGTATATAATAGGAAACCATGGAAAATAATCATAACAGAGATAATACTAGAATAATATGATAGTAAATACTAGAATATGATAGACAATATAGTATATTTTCCGGAAAACATGGAACACATATAGAGATATAATACATGTTGGCGCCAAACCCCACGTTCGCCCACACCCGAAGAACACACCCAAACAATATCACATACTTGTCATCAGAGGATGAATGAAAACACTGGCTATACGCAGCCATTTTCACTTTAGGTTTTTGGGATTTAAGGTTTAATTTACGGTTTAGGTTTTTAGATGTTTTTAGAGTTGTTGGGTTTTAGATTTTGGACAGTAAAGCAACGCTAGCCCTACGCAGGGGTTTGAGCATGTCACAGGATATGCAGGATCCTATGTGGGCAAACGTGGGGTTTGCAGCGTACATGTTGATAATAATAACAGTTATAATACTAGAATAATAGATATTATATTGATATTATAGTATAGAATAATATACAATTATAGATTTATAGATGATTTATAGATGATTTACCTGCCATTTCGTTCAGGGATTTTCCAGCCATGAAAAAACCAGGAGCCGGCCGAGAGCTCGATCAGCTTCCACCTCGACGCATCAAGGGGCCACTGCTTCCAGCACCCAGCAGCAGAGCAAAGAACCAAACAGCGCGGCAAATGGAGGCATTGGCCTGTTCCATACCTGGTTGGCTGATGGTTGGCTGATGGTTGGCTGATGGTTGGCTGATGTTTTTTTTAGGATTTGACCAACAATTCTGGACTTCTCGGCAATCTGTGATGATTTTTGATGGGAAAATCATTTGTCAATGGGGATTTAAGCAACACACAGGGAAACAATGGGGTATCCTTGGGATAGATAGATTGACGATTTTGATGAGCATGTCCTGATCTTAACGGGATATTCTTTATGGAGATATCATGGGGATATGATGGGACACATCACCAAAATATGCTATGGGCATGCCTGAAAATGGGGGATTACCTTTCAAAACATATGTTTCTTTGATGAGAAGGTGATGCTTATCCAATGGATTTTGGGGCTATATTCAGACAAACCATGCAGCTGGTTGCTGGCTTTTTTCAACGGACACATCAAAAATCTCGACCCAGAAGCAATCAAGATTTTGGTTGGAACCGAGGCTCTGCGATTTTCAAACACCCAAACATGTCGGTACATGTCGCTACTAAAGTTACTACAACTGGAAACATGGCATTTCGCCAGGTGCAGTATGCCACAGGAAAATCCATCGGAGTTGGTGATGCCCTGCTGTAGAACTAGGATGACCCACGATGCTGCGGACAGAAATGGGCCATGTGAAACGAAATGACCATCTACCAATAATCTCTCATCCTACCAATCCAACATACATCTTTGGCTCTAAAATCCCTACATGGTCTGCGGATGAGTGGATGATTTGGGTCTTTCTAAAGAGAAAGTCCATGAAATTCCCACATCCACGTTGGTTGATTGGAGGCTTATTTCCAAATTCCCACATCATGAGCGCTGCTTCCGTTCCACGCGTTCCAAGGGTCCGAGAAAGGATTGGAGGTACATGGTGGACAACCCCCTTGGTGGCCAGTTTTTGGAACTACTAAGGTGCGATCTTGGAGGCCCCGATGACCCTACCTGACTGGTGGAGATTTCAGAAAAAAATGCTGCAACTTCTGCCATGTAAAAAAATACTATGGTAAAGCCAATGCCATTTGTTTGCAGAACTACCATTTGGGGATGGTTGAAATCTCATCTTACCCAAAATTTGGTGGTATAAGACCTATAGGATGGTAGGGGATGCATCCCGGGTGGCCTCGCCAGGATGGGATGACCAGGGTCCCAGGGGTAAAGCCTGCTGGCCCGAGTCAGAAGGAACTTCTGAACCAATCAACCGTAATCAACCGTAAACAAACCGTAATGAATCTGGTGATTTCGGAAGCTCATCTTTCTGCAAATCAGCAGGCTCTTCGCTTTCGCTTTCGGAAAATCGATGCCAAGGGTCCAAGCACCATTGACGGCCAAGGTAATGGTGGCCCAAATCACCAGATATTGACCCAGAAAGCGATCTTTGACGCAACACTGCAGTCCTGGCTCACCCGCTGGTGAAATGAGAAATTATGTGAAATGATGTGAAATGGATGATTTGGGGCCCAGGGTTGAGAAAACATCACTGGATTCCTATTTATTACTAAAAGCTTCAGGATACTAGTCCTCAGAAACTTGAGTTGTCTCCATTCCCAATCTGACTTATGCATCCATACTAGCTACTTGCCATCATTTTTCCATCATTGTTGACAAATCATGTTTTCTTCTTACCATTAACTATCAGCCCCACTTAGTTCTTACCAGTTCTTTTCAGCAGTTTTCAGCCCCTCTCAGGCCTTCCACTAAGGATCGCCATAGCCGGTGTCTTTCACCGTCAGACTTCTCAGACCCCTCGTGGTGCAGCGTCTCTGGGATATTCCAAAAGTAGGTGGTGGCCAAAAGAGCCATGGCTGCCTCGGGGAAACATGGGAGGAAACAAACGGCTGTTTTATCCTGGCCATTGGGTTGTCATCCAATACAGGGCTTTCCGTTTTTATTTCTTTCAAGTCCTGGATCTCAGGCTGTCACTGGTGCTCTACAAAGCAACACATGGTTTCCATAAGAGGACATTTGGCCACACAATGCTTTTAGCTAACAAAATCGGAAGTGGGAGTATATGAGTATTGTGTTTCTCGTGGGATGCCACACTGCTGGTAACATCTGGTAGAGGTCGAAAATCGCTGAGGGGCGATCTGCTGAAAGGCGGCCCACAAGTTGACAGAGATAACTCTTGGGATCTTCATTCAGTACGCATTGAATCTCTGTGGAGCCTGAAGGGTGCTTTGTACTTAGATAGTGTCGGTGAATCTGGCTGGATGTGGGTTGCTTTGTGTCCACACGTTTCTGCGAAACACCTATGTGCCCGTCTTTGGCTTTCTGCGGGGCTGATACCTGAACTGCCAATGCCATCAATTTGTTACTGGTTGGTGGTTGACCTACGCCCCTGAAAAATGATGGGGTGAAAGTCAGTTGGGATGATTATTCCATTCCCAATATGATGGGAAAGTCATAATCCATGTTCCAGTCACCACCAACCAGGTACTAATTTTGCTGGTCAATCGCAAGCGCAACAGCAACCCGCTGTTAAACCGCTCCAAGGCGCTAGAGAAGACCAAAACCTCCAGGCCGTTGTGAAACTGTGAAGCCACTACTACTGGTTGGTGGTGCAATGTGCCCATCTTGAAAAACATGAAAGTCAATGGGAAGGATGACATCCCATATATGATGGAAAAAATGTTCCAAACCACCAACCAGATTATGATTGTTTTTTAAACATGACTGGCTGGGAAGTGCCTATCTGAATGGCAAAATCATCTGCATTTAAAGGCGACAAGCACACATGTCAGGGAGAACTTTTGGAAAGAACAAGCTCATAGATGTGCCTGCTTTGATTTCCTCATATTTCCTCTATATGCATGCATCAGCATTTTTGGAACTCTTCAGTAGGTAATCAACATTTCACATGATATTCAACCTGCCCAAAAAGGGAGACGAAACACCAACAAAAGCCCTGCATCAACCCCCTCAGCCAATCGGCAAGGCAACATGCCACTCAAAAATGTCTAAGTAGCAAACAAGTCATGAACATGGATGATAGGCGACAAGCAAGAGTCTGCTGTGACATGAACAACAGAAGGTACAAGTACATTGATGATTATTTTTGAGGGTTCGGGTATCTATCTATATATATATATACATACAAATATGTATAATGCACATACATGTCCCCTGATTCTTTTGCTTTTACTGGCTCTACCACAACTCTACTGGCTCTTTGTTGGATCCCTGATGTTTTTATCGCTGAGCAACGGAAAGTAGTTGGTGAGATGTGCCCGTAGCACTGGATAGCCGCTGAGCAATGCCAGGAGACCTGGTGCGACAAATGGCTGACCTCAATGGGGATATCAAATTGGAAAAACAATGCTAGCTATGTGTATAAATATATATATATATGTAATCATGTATATAAACATAAATATTTGTGTATATATATAATATATATATATATATATACATGTAGATATAATGTGGGGATCATCTAGGGTTATTGATATACGTGTTCCATATTCAATGTGAGATCAATCTAAACCCAGGTGGCACCGTCCCGCAGGCGATCGGGCCGGAAATCTTTTCTCCACTAAATCCACGACACATAAGTTGGGTTCACGGCCCATTTTCAGAGAAACTGAAAAAATCCCACATTGTCGATTGTACCAAATCAGATCCGAATTCTATCCAGATTCTCAGTATATTCCCAAAACCATCACTGGATTCACTGGATATTCCATAATCATCGTCAGTATATTCCCATATCTAAACGTCTTCCCATGATATTCCGACGAAAAAGACCTTCCCCCCATGTGGCCATGGCAGCCATGGCACTGGCCATGTTCTTTGCCATCTCTAAAGCGCTAAAACAATCACCTCCGTAGGGATAGGCATTTGGATATCAATTGTATAACATAAGATAAATTCATGTGGTAAAGCCAATACTTCATATGTGAGCCATTTGTGGGGATGTTTGATTTATTGGTCGGTTTACCGCATTATACCATGAACATGGGATAAAGATGGGATGAACATAAGATAAACATTGCCGGAGACTGTTCGGGAATCAGCTACATGGCGGGCCGCTGGGAAATTCTCGTGGCTTAGCCATGGAGGTTTAGTTCGCTATAAATGAGTGATTTTCCAGCCAACCATGTTTGGTAACTAAATGGTAAACATGGGATTGTTCAGGACCCACCATGTGGGTTTCAGTATGTTCTAACTTCAAGGGATTGATTAGCATGACACTAGATTTCTTAAGCACCACACATGGTGTAGATTGAAGCCAAACAAGATGTTTTTTGCTGTGCGCCCACGCATGAAGCAGCTTGGCAAACTTACACATCCCCGCCTTTGACTCTGGCACTTTGACCGAAACAGATTTCACCTAGAATCGTGACTTGGTTGACCACTACACACCAGGTAAACATAGGTAAACCAGGTAATCCAATATGGGAGGAATCATCTCAGAGTCCTATAAGATGCTGATATTTTTTTGCCATCCGACCTCGTGTCTGAGCGTCTTCCCGGGTGAGGTCTGAAATCATGCCTGCTGACCGGAGCAACAGGACAGGAGTTTATATCCCATGTCAAGCAGGTTGGCAGGTTGTCAGGGGACATTTTTCACCTACAATCACCATATATCACCATCATCAAACAAGCTAGAACTACCGTGTTCATCATCAACATCGTTTGTCAGCAAACTGCTGGCTCAACTGCCTATACTGATGAAAACAATACACGACATCTAGCCACGCCATGCTGCGTCCAAGGCACAGTTCAAGGCTGGGTACATTGGTGAAGCACTCATCACTTCGAAGATATTCTGCACCTGGGAAACACAGCTCCGACCCAGCCAATTCATGGGCCACTGCTGACTTTGTTTTCCATCGTTGAACAAATCTTGAAGTCTTGTGGTTTGCAAACCGTTAGAGCAATCGAGGGAGGGAATCATATGCATACAAATATGTTTGAGTTGGTCCAAACACTTGCCTTTCCCAAGTGAAACTGACCATGTTTCATGCCATGGCCGACGTGGGTCCCAGCGCAAAAAGTCAGGATTTGCATCTGAAGATATGCTGCCCTCCATGCGTGACCTTTCCCCCTTTCTATTGGGATGCATATCTGCATATCCCTCAATTTTTGCAGTGATCTCCCGTCATGTGCCCACATCCTGGGCTGAGTCACAATGATGATCACGACAAAGGATGACCAGTTCAGGAAGCAGGAGAGTGTCAACAGCAATTTCACCATGATACCTGGGGAAATCGATGGCAGATTCACGGAACACCCTGCATTCTGTGTGCAACCATCTATGATCTATCTGAATCTATCTATATCTTATGCAGGCAATGTGGTAGCTGGAACTTTAACACTGGTGCGAGGGAGAATGATTCCGTATCTGACATAGTGGCTGTTGGCGTCCACTCTCTGAGCTTTACAGAGAGATTTCCATCAGATCATCTACTGTACAGCCGTAGAGTCATTCTCCAAAAATCAACCGCTGGTTCAGAGTTGCAGGTGATGCTTACAATCTGCAAACGAAAGGAAACCCAACATGTTTTGGCACACTGAAAGTGAGTAATCTGAAAGTGAGTAATCAACGAGGAACATCTGAGGGTAATCTTACTCTTACAGCAGTGGACAAGAGAATGTTTAGCCAAAACCAACCTGCTGCTTCCCCTCAGATCACCGACTCCTGAAATTTAGGGACACCAAGTTCCAGAAATGCCAAGGTTAGTCCCTTTAACAACCAACAGTACCAACAGTACCAACATTCCCAGCAGTAACAGTAGCATTGGAATCCTCCTCATCACCATCATCACCATCTTTGTCGAAGCACTCATCAAAAGAAAGAAGCGAATCACAGGCCTTCGGCCCATCCTGGCCATCTGGAAGGCCCGAAAGAAGCAGAACTGGTTTCCCCCAACCCTTTGAACCGTTTATGCAGAGATTCTTTACTAACACTAACATGGGGAAATCACATGAGCAGTGTTCAAAATCCAGCTATCATTCCATTATACTGGTTGGTTTATAGGGATTTCCCTATTGGATTATTAGAATCCCCAATATATTGGGTAGTATAATCCCCGAACTAATCATCAACCAACCATCATTTATCAATATCTATCAACTATATCAATTATAATCCTATATGTTTGATGGTTAAATCCCACATAAATGCCATTTAAATCATCAACCCTGCCAGGGGTAGATCGCAGCCATCGCACCCACCTATCCATGTAGGCTCCAGCCAGCAGCACGGTAATCATCCCAATGCCACTGGAGGTTGAGGAATTGATACCGTTGATACCTGCCGGATACACTGAGGATATGTATATGATTGTAAATGCATATAGATATAGATGATATAGATGATATAGATGATATAGATTTACGTGATTCACTATCTTCATTTAATCCCCACATATTTCTTGGAAATCTTCTCGCCAATTTCCACATCAATCGCCCAGTTTGGATGGGGATAACGCCAATCCAGAAGCACTCGAGTTGAACATGTCACCAATGAACTCCTGCCTAACATCGCCCAATCTGCACTTTGGAAGACTACTTTCCTCCAAAAAATTGGTGATTCTAAGGGTCCACGTTACTCAGGTTTTTCTACCCGGCGAGGGACGCGCTGCTTCGCTGAGCACATGGTTCTTTTGCGCGCAATGCACCTCAGGTGGTGACCCAAAATCGCTGGGTGCACGGTAGATTCTGGCCATTAAAAGTACATAAACATGTAGTGATTTGAGCCATTTTCACCAGGAAACATGCAGGTATAACCAGCAATGGTCCATCTCTACCCCAAACAGGCATTAAAGCTTTTAATATGTCAACCTGGACTGTGCGAGGGTCGATTTGACAGAATACTGGTGATTTGACCAATTTCCAAGCCACACATTTTGACCAATCAAGCCAGAATAGACATATGGACAACCGAAACAGCTTAATTGAGGGAGAATCAAATAGAATCAATCATTGTGAGGCATCCGAGACTGGAGCAAGGTGGCCTGGCAGGAAACCACACCATTTCCCTGTGCGAAACATGGATCACTTACTCCTCGGAGTCATAGGGCTGTAATGGGCTGTATCAGCATCTACGAATTTGTGGTGGTTATGCACGCATTTTTGCTGACGAAATCCACATTTCTTTCTGTCCCAAGACTTTCCCATCATACCCTGGATTCATTAATCCTGGCTGTCCTGTCTATCTGATTTTCAAAGTGATCCGCTCTTTGATTTTTGCCTAAACCAACTGGGAGTTTTGATCAGAATTACATTGGTCCAACTGGGAGTTTTAGTTGACCATAGTGCCATGGTGCTGACAAAGACCAGTCCGGGCTCCACCTCAGAAACGCTGATAGGCCCGAGACTTTCCAATTTATACAGAAAATACCATAAGATATGTTTATATATGCTTATAAAACTTATATAGCTATCACATACATAAAATTTGTACGGTTTGCAAGAGCTATATCTATGTAAACTGACTAACTAAGAAACCACTGTTGTTGCTTAAAAAAAATCCTTTTCTCATCAAACCACCAAGTGCAAGTGGGTGCCAGGAGAAACACCACAAAATCCAATTTTTCTGCGGCCAACAAAAACAAACAGAGAAGCACTTGTCTCTATACTTGCAAACTACAGGGTAAACTACAGGCCACATTCCAATCTCTAAATTGCCCTTGAAGTGCTCTTAATCATGCTAAATGGCATCATGGCTGCACTTACGATACACCGCTAACACGTTACTCTTTCGATAAATATTATCTCTCTTCATTCATTGCTAAGAAACAACCCATTCGCCTTCCAATCACTAAGCTTTATCCTTTCAAAACTGTCTAGGACGGTACAGATCAAACCTTGTGGGTTTGCCCAAAAATAGAATACCCTCAACATCCACTGGTTTGAACACCTTTCAAACTTCATTTCCTTCACAAAACATGCCAGAAATTGGGGGGTTCTATCTCTGCAACCCAAGGACCGGTCTGCCGCGACACAAACACCTTGCTCAAATCCTTGGTACTCACCCATCCATGGGATTTATGGATTGTAATTCCTACCCATATTAAACACCACCCATAAACCATGGTTTAATGGGGAATGAAACCACATATTTGGCCATGTTTTGGGGGTGTCTAATATAAGTGGATGGGATTCATTGCTATATCCCAAAATATATGGAGAGGTTTTATCACGCAAGTACTACCCATGGATGGATCATCAAACCGGAGGTTGTTCCACTTCAATCCTCAACATATCCACGTAACAAACCACAAATCTATACCCCAGTTACCTAACAAGAAACCTGACTCTTGACACAAACCAAGCATGTACCTAGAGGTCTGATACACACCGGCCGAACCTAAGGTTCGCCCAACCTTTTACCACCATTTTCACATCTCTCTTCAGCTTCGGTGCAAATAACATAACAACATGTAAAATTTTGCCACACCCCTGAAGCAATATGTAGAAAGATACAACAACGGATTTGATCTGTACACACACACACAGGGTATAAATCTTCCACCCTCCTCAAGCCGTACGTAAAAGGTCAATAATAATGGGTTTGCTCTCCAAAACGACATACACAAGGGGTCTAAATCTGCCACTACCAAAAAAATATGTAAAGGGTAGAATAATTCTAAAACAATAGGCAGAAAAGGTCTAAATCTGCCACCCCCTAAAAACCAAGATGTAAACGGGTAAAACAATGGAATCACTCTGCAAAATGCCACGTTTGTGGTTTCTCAGTAACTCGCGGCGGCAACAACCCTTCGCAGACTTCGTCGGGGCCCGTTGAAAAAATAACCATTTTGTGCGACAGGCGTGGGCTCCGGGCAAACGTCCGGTTCCGCGGACATGTATATAGTTGAGATGTTCAAAAAGTGTACATTGTTGTGGCGCGAAGCACATTTCGAAGTCAAAATGTACAAAGCACCTCATGTTCGGACCACTTTTGGAAGTTGAGATGTCGAAAAAGTGCACACCGTTGTGGCGCGAAGCACATTTCGAAGTCAAATTGTACAAAGCACACCATTCTCGGGATGTGGTTTTGTGTGGCAGGCGCAAGGGATTCTGCACCCTGCCAAAAGTGGGCAAAACGTGCGGGTTTTGTGGCATTTCCAACAACGATGGCAGGCGTGGGACATTTGAAGAGGAAGTGCAAAGATGCATCTCGTGTGGCAAGCGCAATACAAGAGACATGTTCGTCAGAGATGTTAGGAGTTCAGGGCGCTGATTTCATGAGAGGGGTTGCATTTTCCAGCATCGGATCTTCAAGTTTGCTAAGATGATTTTGCGTGACAGGTGCAGCACTTCGTACAACCTGGCCGCATTTTTGCGTGGCAGGCGCAGTACTTTAGACAGATGG
>Ga0126342_10000121_pt1 | contig 55371 bp, 50 predicted proteins | sample Cyp1metagenome_FD_92528 | JGI IMG/M metagenome (GOLD analysis project Ga0126342, IMG submission 92528) | Coral microbial communities from Lord Howe Island, Old Settlement Bay, Australia - Cyphastrea 1 metagenome | ecosystem: Host-associated > Invertebrates > Cnidaria > Coral ...
ATAAATTGGTTTATAAACCCCATTAACTATGGATATATCACCTATAAACCATAGTTATTGGAGTTATAAACCAACTTAGCTAACTATGGGGCACCACCTTGTACTCACAGCTTTGTCAAAAGGCAATCATAGGTACCCACCTGTTCGGCGTTGAGCCGATCGCCTGCCCGGACTTGAAGCAGGCGCAAGATGAAGTCCTGGGGCTTTCCAATGGGCCAAGAATGATGGAGCTTCTTTCTGAGCCAAAAATCGTACCGTCCTGGACCACTTCAAATGCTAGTTTCTGGCCCATTGGTGAGCTTGGGGAAAACGGCATTGAAGGATTGGTCAGCTAACAACCACTGCGCTTCATCAAGATGAAGTCCCATGCACATATTGTGCGTCTCAACGTGGCGATAAACAATGCAAAACATATGCAAAACATGTATCTGCAGATAGTGCCAATAGTGTCTGGGATTTCGGAACTGTTTCAATGCAGGGAAGTCTACTCTTCTGCTTGTTGAGCCTTTGTTGACAACTTTGCCACGTTCTTAATCTTCAAACATCACATGCATCTCATCCCCAAAAGGTCAGGGCTCCCACAACTGACAATTTCTTGTGATCCATGCGCACCCATCCCCCAAATGGGAAAATCTTCCAATCTACATGGGTCAAATAACAAATTGTAAATGGGTATATCACAATATCTCATGATATATCATGATATCATGATATAATGATATACATTGATATACCCCCAAGAATGTATTGCGAAATACTAGAAAACCATCAATTTAGTAGGTCCATTGGTAACCCATGTTTCATAAGTGTCTAAAAAAACATCCCAAAATGGGGTTCATCATTTTGAGACCTTCCCATGTTTCCACTGGGACCGTCCTGTGCCCCAGCGGAAACCGACTTCCATCTGTGATCAGAGAAGCTGAGATCCCTCTCCACAATTTGGCGATACCTCAGAGGATTGACGATCGCCTCCACCAATTCTGGGCCCCTCATTTTTTCTCCCCTTCACCTGATCTACCCAAGAGGTTTGGGGGTCTAAACAATTCCAAACATTTTTCAGCAGACTCTCCAACCTCAGCCATTGTTGATTCATGTCGATTGATGTCCCGCTGGCGTGGCAACACTACCTACATGGTGGTGTCGTCTCAAGGCCGTGTTCATTCCACGCTCCGAGCAGCAACTTGTGCAGGATCGAGTTGAAGAACGGTAAGGCTCCACTGAGCACAACAAAGGTGATAACCTGGGAATCTGGTCTGATTTCAACATGTTTCCAGCCCTCTGAGTCATTGATCTCTTGCCAACCATGAATGGTGGAACATGTGAAGAACTGTTTGAGTTACATCAGTATCATCCCAGGTTGCAGAATTTATCATATTGCTTGAAACCACCAACCAGGGATGTTGTGTTTGATTTCCATTGCTGCGGCATGTCGATGACATACCAACATCATGATGTACCGAGAGGCGCCGCAGGCCCAAACATCAATTTCGCGGCCATACTCCTGCGATCGAATCTGGATCTAAGGCGGAGAAAAATTCTGGCAGCGTGGCAACAAATTGTTTTTAAAAACACCGATATCAAAGAATCTCTCAGCAACTGATCGCATCTGATCACCAAAGATGCCTTAGCCTAATATTGTTTTGTCATGTTTTGTCTGAAAATTCATGAAAATCAGATAAAATTGGGTAATCTATCCCATGGTTTATCATCTAATTCCCCATCAAATAGCAATTTGTTGGGAGGCCTCCCATTCTTCAGACACAGCCAGCCATTTTTGAATTAAAGCGGCCAGCTCAGTCGAGGATGGACCATGTTTCTGTACAAGGTTGACAGAGGTCGAAAGGGCGGGTCTGCACCAATTTTCAGGGCAGGCCCATGGCGTGATGAAACCTTTACAGAGAAATGCTGTCTGGGCTGAATCGACCAATCGACCAGCATCTTAAACAAGCGTCCACATCGTCCACACGTCTAAATGATAAAATGTGCAGTGAATCAAATATTACCCTCTGGTAAATTAACATAGACCCTGGCAGATAGGGATTGGAAGACTAGTTTCCATTAAAAATTAGTCATTTTCAGGGTCTATGTTTATTTACCAGAGGGTAATGGAATTCAGAATACCAACAGCAAACAACAAACGCAAGCGGTGACAGCGGTGACAGCGATAAATGGAGCTGCGCTGCCCCAGTTTCTCAGTCGTGCACAGCACTGGGCCGCGCCAGGATGCCTTGATGCACTACGTGACATCACTGGGGAACTCGCAGCTCCGAATCTCGCTGCAGATGCATCAGCCATGTAGAAGAATCAACTAAAGATCTACAATCATTGACAATAATCTACAAATAAAATATCAAAAGTAATATAAAGTCATAATCTGAGGTGCAAACAGCCAAAACGGCCAAAACAGCCAAAACAGCAAAGCTTCATCGCAAAAATGGGGCATCCATTCAAACATTCACTGGTCCGAACCATCCTGTGGCCAGGTCTACTCCAATTGGCAACACAAGGTTTGCCGCACCATCTGGCGCATCTTGCGGCCGCCGGAAATGATGTTGGCCATCTTGTCGAACATCTTCATCAAATCCTGGATTTTTGCTGAAGTCCTACCGAAACCTCAACTTCAATTCTTCGAAACAGCTAATATATGCTAATATGCACTAATTATATATTCCCATACATAATTGGCCTTGGTTGAGTGGATGAAAACCAATAGCATCTCCTGGATGTTTATGGATTTTCCCATGAAATTTTCCGATCGCCTCCGAGAAGTGCCCGGAGAAGTCCACCACGATGGTAATGGTGGCGAAGAAGCCGATGATGCCGGCGGTGTCGTAGAGGGCATGTTCCTGAGAGCGACCGGGGTAGAAAGGTGATACCATGATATCAGTGACTTCAGGTGTCTGAGAGTGAAGTGGTGAGAATGATGTGAAATGTCATATGTTGTATAAATGTTGTTAGAATCACCCACCCAGTTGGGGAATCAATTCCAACATGTTCCAACAAGATTCTGAAAGTGATGTCAAAATGGGACATGTAGCACTCCCAGTCTCTCATGAGTATTGCTCAATCGCCGTAGGACCATTGGGAGGTCGGTCTTCGATCCATCCGAGCTTCACTAGTACGTACGGTACATCCATGGCAGAAAAGTTGGTATATGTACCCTCTGGTAAACAAACATAGCTATTGAAAATGACCATTTATAGTTGATTTACCCATGAAAAATGGTGATTTTCCATAGTTATGTTTAGTTTACCAGAGGGTATAACATTTCATATAAATCCTATTCAAAAACATGGGTCCCATACCACTCCCATTCATCTCATCTGCTTGGCCTATCTTCAAAGAGAGATCCCTATGCCATGGATGGAGCCTGGAGATTCCCAATCTCCAAGCTTCGTTGCCCTTCTCGAGCAACGCTTTTCGGGCTTGCGCAATCTTCTCCATATCCCTGCTGCTAGGTGCAAGGAATGACCAGTGAAGGGTGCCACCATTACAAAAATGGGGTCATAACTGACTTATAACTGGTCAAGGGCCATAACTGAAGGTCATGTCAATGTATTTAATTTCCAGTGCTCTCGATCGGCACAAACACACTCTTAGTCTGTGATAGATGGAGATGATAGAAAGTAACTCCTCTTGTCAGTCTAGAAAGTCTGCCACGCCATCCTTTCGAAACCCTGTCCATTCTTGCCTGCTGGCGAAAAGGTTAGGTACACGTACGTACCAATTTGTCACCAATCTACAGTAACTACACCACTAAACTAGACCGTCAAAGCTACAGAAAAAAATACAACCCATGCAACATGAATCTAAAGACAGGATGATATGAATCAACCATTTTGGTAAAGGAACATGGATGGAATTCCAGGGATTTCGCAACAGGAAAATGATCTACAATTTATGGGTTTTCCGTATTTCTATGTTGATTTACTGGATAGAAATTCGATTTACTGGAAAGAAAGTTTCTATAGATTCATTGACTATCATCATTTCATCATTCACTCCAACAATTTCATGGTGAATCAATGTTAATCATCCTTTTCCCAACAGTTTTCCCATGAGTTACGGTGCCCCTTGCTGCCCAAGTTGCTCTGGAGCTGCGACAGCCCGGGCCAGAGCTCCGATTTCATCGTGCAGAGGGTGAACGCCACCACCCAACACGGCAGTTTCAGCGACAGTTTGCATGCTGACATGAGCCTGGATGGGTCCCTGGGAACCATGGCTCCAAAAAACCAGAAGGTACTGTAGCTGATAAAAAAGAGATGGCAGTTTTCATGGGAACAAAGGATGGTAAAACCAGAGATGCCAACATGGATAATGGATGATAGTGGATGATCATGGATGATCATGGATGATAATGGATGATCATGGATGATTAAGTGACTAGTGATGGGGGATTATTGATCACCCAGAAACCGATCCTCAGGGATGCCGGAAAATGTTGGGACAACATGATGCAGGAGCGATGGATGAGTGATGAGTGAGTGATGAGTGATAGTGGTTGTGCAAAGTTGAAGCATAAAGATGCAGAACAGGCGGAAGAAAAGAATATTGGAAATTATAACAACAAGAACAGAAAAGAAAATAAAAAATAACAACATATAATTAATAACATCAAGAAAAATCAGAAAATGATGAGTAATTGATAAAAGCAAAAAAGAACAAAGGAAAGGGAGGAGAAGGAGAGGAGGGTGATAGGGAAGATTATGGCACTGTTGTTCCTACTGATGGTGTTGGTGATCATGAGCAGCTATGAATAAATTTTGCCAAGTAAAAACCCATATCTGTTGCAGACTGGTTCAGGATGTAATCAAAGGCTTGACTACGAACAACTTCAGATTTGCGTGCAGTGAGACATGGAATCCTTTCCGGCTGCAAAGAAACATTAGTCCCATTTGTTTTTCTTTTAATCATCGTTATGATTTGTTTTATTTCTACAGGGGCATGGGAGTATAGACACACATCAAATCAATTCAAATCAAACTTGTCTTTTCCCCACTGAAAAAGGCCTGGGATCAGAAGTTGCATGACTTGCCAGTGGTGTATTCAGCTGCTGCAATCTCCAATTGACCACGATTCAAGGTACGATCTGTTCCTGGAACCTTCAAGAAGCGCGGGACCTCCACGATGGGCACGTACCTCGGCGTGGGACGATCCCCTTAAGTTCGCAGGAGCTTAACAAAGTGCAGGGCTCATGGGATATGAAAATCGAACCGCACAAATCTGGTCCTTTCTTGTACTGAAGATCTGAAGCATCCAACTTTCCGAGTCGTCTTTGAACCACTGCCTATGTTGGAAAAATCATGAAAAACCTCTAGTTGATCAACTATCAAAGTTTCAGCCACCCAGTTGCATCACATCCAGGAACTTCAGGAACTCCCAACAAGTCAATGGCGCGGCCGATGCTTTGGACGTTGGACCCGTGGGCTTATCCCCGGCAAAACTCATCAAGGAGCGATCGATGCCAAAGCGACCTGTGACCTCCTGGACCCAGGTGGGGCTTTCGTGTCACCGGTGCCTTGGAATAGAACTGTAGAACTTCAATAACTTCCAAGTCATACGGGGTGTATGATTAACATGGGTTGATATAAGTTAATCTGGGTTAATATGGATTTATATGGGTTAATATGGATTAATATGGGTTAATATGGGTTAATATGGGTTGATATGAGTTAATATGGGTTAATATGGGTTAATATGGTTTGATGGTAATTACAACATACTACAACCATAGTCAATAGGGATAAAATGGGATAAATATGGATAAATAGGGTTTATAAACATTTATAAACCACCTTTTAAAATCTCATAACTGCGGGGCCACCTTGATCACCTTGAACCAAATAGCCAAGATGGGACAGTTCAAGGAGCTTTCCCGGGCTTCAGGCCAACCGATTTCCACTATGGAACCAGCCCGAAACCTTGAACACCCCTGGTGGAATGTGGTAGACCTATTCATGTCTTTGTAGCAGGATAGGTGGAATCCCCCAAATTGTGATGCCAGATGTGAAAAATGAGGAAGCCACATATGGAACTTATGGTTTTTCTATGTTTTTCTTATTTGCACTCACTTATTTGTGTCAAACATATCCATTGTTATCACATGGTAACCGCCACTGCCTCGTGTTGAAGCAGCTGATCCAGTTGGACGAAGCAACTTTCGAGAAGCGAAGGTCTCTAGGATCATGGCATGTGAACAATGTGGGAGATGGGTCTCTCCGGAAATGTTGGTATTCCCTCCAATAGCCATTCTAATGGGGAAATAATGATAAAGCTAATGGAGAAATAGTATGAAATAATGATCAACTTCATGTATCAAACTTCTATAAACTTCAGGGTTTAGGCTGCAAATAAACCCATGGTGGAAGGAAACCCTCCACAAACTCCTAGGAAAAAATATAAAAGGATCACTCTCTCTCTGCCTCAAAATGTGGGGAGTACATGGGAGCTCTGCGTTCCCCTCCACATGGTCCATCTGCCCATGTATCTCCTCCCGAAGTTGGTTCGTAGGCAAGTAGGGTCCCCACGCCACTGACTTCATCGTCTGCAACGAGCCATTGGAATATTCCGAGACACTCTTGAAGTGCGCTGGCACGCAGGGTACCGGCTTGGCTGGAAGCTGAGGTACCTCCAGGGTGCCAAAACCCCCCATGGAACAAACAACCACACCTTCTTCATGATCTTCATGATATTCATAATAAACATTTTCTTTATCAGCATTATCTTTATCTTTATCTTTGTAATTGTATTTATATTCTTCATCATCATCATCATCATCATCATCATCATCATCATCCTCATCCTCACCCTCATCCTCATCCTCATCCTCATCCATCACTATACTCATTAAAATGCAAGAATCCCCAGCCCAACCTCCAGATTGCTGGCAGCACAGAAGGCCCTGACCCCCGCACACAACGCCGCGATGAGGTTCAGTTCAACGGCCATAGCTTTGAAGTCGTCCTCGCTGTAGCCACTGGATCCGTTGCCGTGAAACTTCTTCAGCCGCTCCTTTTTTTTCGGGACTTCTACGTCCATTGGGATGCCATACCATGCCATGGTCCATTTGGCGTTTCAGGGAAAATCTCTAGGAAACCACCGGTTTTGACCACCAAATGTAGGGCTTTCCTACAGATTTTCCAATCATCTGCCAGAAATGATGAAAATCGTGGGATGCGGAATGAAGAATCTCTACTTCCAGACATTTCTCAAGGTGATGAAGCGTTGCACAACATGCATGGGATCACTAAAAAAAGCATTTAAAAAGAAACCAAAAGACATGACAGAACATGGGTCTCTCTGAAAATGGACCATATGGCCACCTGAATGTGGAAAAAATGATGATTAACCATCAAAATTGGGGGTATCCAACACCAAGCGTCCACCACAGTGTTGAAGAAGGTCTCGTCCAGCTTCTGCTGACGGTTCACAATGGCATGGGCCAAGTCACGAAAAGGACTGGTGGTCACAAAGTCGTGCTGAATCCTGAAAGTCGTCACCAAGAAGAAAGGATGTCAAGTTATTGCCCCTCACTTCTTATTTCTTCACCTTTCATTTGCTGCAATTTAGTGTATAAAGAAAATACAAGACTATCACCAACCATCACCAACCATCACCAACCATCACCAACCATCACCAACCCATGACAGTTGCCCAAGTAGGCCCAAGCGTCTCTTTCTCGTTATACGTCGCAAAGTTGTCCCCATTCGTTGGTACGCCCTGCAGCTTCGCCCGGATGCATCCGCGGCATTCGCCCCAGGCACCATAGGCCTCCGTAGCGAAGTCCGCGCGAAGGTCCGAGGACACGAGATCCCCGGGACCCACCACGGCACGAAGCACCTGCTGAATACACGCCTCGGAGTCTCGGAGCGTGTCATGAAAGACTATGGATATATGGGGTGCCAGTTGAACTTGGGAAATTGATGATTTTTATGGAGACTGTAATGACACATTATTACATATATATATATATATCAAAAATGGGGTTCAATCAATTTGGAGCATGAAAATGGATGCCTGGAACCCTGGTATCCTATTCAAGAAACAAAATAGCTGATGTTCAGAGAAATAGGACAATTATGGAAAATTATAATTACGTCAGTTTCTACCCAATTTCCCAATTGTGTACATTTGCCCACCCCCAATCCCATGAGTGCTGCCTCACAATTTTTTTTTCTCACGGCTGTTCTCTCTGGGGAAGTTCGGACTTCCTTCTCGTAGTACCCGGTGAAGACGTTGTGCAACACATCCCCAAGTAAAGTCCCCACCAAACGAAGCCGGTCTGTGGTTTTCATGGCAACCCCAGGCTGGTGGGTGGGAACTCTGGAACTGAAACGGCGACCCGGTGGAGTTCATTGAGTAGTTCAGGGTAAAGCCATCTTTACGGCAACCCTAAATTTGAATTAAACCCGATAGAGATAGAAGGGTTGGAACCCTGGAAATTATATGAAATTATGGGAAAAGCATCATCTATAACATCCGAGTAAAACTTTGCTATCAGTTTCTATTTTGGGGACCCCTATTTACATGGTGGTCGGACAACGGAATCATCCTGGGTCGGGATGCCAACATATTCATTTCGATGTACACGAGCATCTGCGACTGGAAAAGTTTGCCAGTCCACAGCTCATGTTATTCCAGACACATTAGTCAAAGCGAGATCACAGAGATCGCTGGGAAAGGTCATCTAGTCTTGAAACCAGCAACAAGAGTCAACAAGCTTGTCCAAACTACTTATCACTTGCAGATACTTGTAGTATCTATATTTTTCCAAGAGCTTTAGATAGCTTTAGACAGGGAATGGGTCAAACCCCTGCTACCCTGATAACCACCCAAGTTTGGAAGTTTTTTCGTCTTGACCCCCTACTCCCACATCTTTCCTGAGATCTCACTAATCCCTTCCACCCAAGATCAAATATCCCCGAATCAAACCCATGGTTTAGTATCCTGAATTCGTTCATGTTATTTCAATAGCGGCCGAATATGTTCATTTGGGCATTATGGGTTAAACTCTGTTACCCTCTCTCTTGCACCCAAAATAACCGCTAAATGATACTAAATGGGTGTTCATCTTTCCCACATATGGAACACTTGCATCCATCCCATCAGAAATGCTCACCATATCCCCGTGATCTCCGCAGCGATCGGCAGGTTATGGCAGCTTCTCTCCTCCTGTTTGATGACCTCTGGAGCCAAGTAGAAGTCAGAGCCACAAATGGAGGTGGACCTGGGACCCACAGGACCCCAGATACCCCAGCTGCCGGCAGCCGGAGATATCCGGAGATGCGGAGAGGAGCCCAGCTGGTTTTTCAAAAAATGGGCGAATTGATTGGGGATATATTAACAGTAGTTGATGTTGATATGTTTGGGTAAATGGGGATCAAATGGGTTTGGGTCATCAGGACATAGACGCTGAAGCTCCAGTTTATGACCAGCAAATTATAGGGAAACTGAGGCTCTAAACCCAGGAAATGGGGTATTCAATTTTAGGCACGTAACAAACCCAAGGATCATCCGACTTTGCAGTTTCGAAAAAACTGCTGATGTGAGAACGGGTTGACGTTTTAACATTTTACCCAATCTTTGGGGGTGTAGGATGGTTTGGGTATATTCCATGTTTTTTTTGCCCGCCCCCCAAAACAAGAGCAGTTGTTTCGCATGGTGGATTCGCTGTCAGATCTGAGATGTCCCGGCCGAGGCAGTCTTCGCGGATAGTCTTTGGAAAGCCTTGGTCATTTGGCAATGTGGGGCACCCTGGCTGAAATATGGGATCACATCTATTCACATCATTGCCGAATCACACTTAGAATTCATATGACTCTGTGCTTCCATAGCGGTTGTCATGCCATTTCCGAAGCATACTTACAATTGACCCTATGATTGAACATACTCCAGCTGCATCATGGGATCTGTTTCAAACGCACCACTTGCCACTCACTGAGGCATATATACATAATTATATATATATATTATGTATTGTATCATTATGTAAATATAAAACTATCAATTATATATATATAATTTATCATTATTATATTATATATAAATTATAATTCTATCCAGATTCATTACTCGTCATCCATCCCAAAGTCCCACTGAGTTCCACTGAGTTCCACTGCTTCGCCAGGCCAAAGTCTGAGACTTTGATGTCAGTGTTGCTCACCTCACCGTGATGTTTCATAAATCCACAAAAAAAGGAGGTTTTATAAAAGGGCATATACAAATATAAAAGGGAATGTAAAAAGGAAAAACATACTAGAATAATTTATATTAATATACTATACGTGGTTGCTCATCTCAGTAGGTGTCAGTAGGTTATATAGCCCATCCCACTTATATAGTCCACTTAGTTACAGCCCTTCGTTTCATGGGGATAGAACTAACCATTCTAACCATGGTGACGAGCGGTCATTCAGCAGCTGGAAGCCATGGCCAATTTGATGATTCTCCCATTTTCTCCGAGCTGATTGTAACAATTTACCGACCATAGAGTGTACATGTTGTATGATTTTCTAGTATTTTACCATCCAATGGGTGGATTGCCAGGTCACATGTTCACATGGAAATTTCTGGAAACCTCGAAGATCCAGATGTTGAGACACTTTCTGCCACCTTTTGGGTAGCGGAATGCCATCCAAACATACTCGGAAACCAAATTGAAAATTCACCAAACATGTCGGTACCCAGCAGCAATATTAGCAATCATCAAGCAACATTCTCCTTGCCTTCTGTGTAGTGAACTGAGCAGTGCTACAATTTCGGGGGTAGTTTGAACCATCAGCCGTCAGCATGAGATCCACAGTGCTCGCCTTGCTAACCAGAAGGATGTTCTCCTTGGCGAAGCATGTGCGTCCAGTCACTAGAGCCACCGAATTCATTGCTTCCCCTAGGGCCAAACCTTTACTCTTTGGCATCTTTGGTCCAGAATCCTGTTTTTTTTTTGTCATACCAGGCAACACGGATTTAGTATCATATACTTACTCGTATATTTTGTATATATTTTATATGTATCCTTATAAGTCCGTATAATATATCATAAAATATATGAACTACCTGCTTATGTTCTTAACACATGCTGAGCCTGCTGTTGTTTCTTTTTGACCGGATTTCGATACTGACATGCATGCCACAAGGACATCTTCCACATACATCTTCCAACGAAAATCCAATGGCCCCACTGAGATCCGACCGAGGTACTGGTTTCAGATCCCTGTGCATGATGCCCTTGCTGTGAATGTAGGCGACCGCCTGGTCAGCTGAGTCATAGCCCAAATATCCTGCTATAACCTTGGCGGAACCCTCAATGATGGGACCATTCCCATACTACTCCCGTGCCATAGGAAACACCAATCTGGGTAAATTACTATATTTTACACACCTGAAATAAGGCCATTTTGGGATGATTTCCCTTATTAACCATGATTCCAGTGAGGTCGCAGTGAGGTCGCTATAATTCACCCGGACCAATAGTATGGGAAGATTATGGGAATGAAGGTCCCATCAGCCAGGGGATCCCGATAAATTCCATGAAGCCGTCGCTACCCAATCTGCTCAGCAAACTCCAAAGGTGGGATCCTTCCATTCTGATCCCATCATCCCAAGACCATGGGCCTCCAGCAAGTTCTTGATCAGAAGTTTGGTATCAGCTTCCTGCCATAGCAAAACCCCAAGTTTCGTGGTTGTTTGGGGGAGATCATCTTGAACAACACCCAGTTTTTGCTTCCAAAGAGTCTGGAGCATTTACTAAGCGCCAAAATGGTCGGCGTTGGTCTTTAGCTTCAATCAAACATAGATGCTACGAGTATATACGTGCCATGGAAATGCAAAAGATATGTACACATATTTACACAGTGTCTGTGTGTGTGTCTCGGTGTGGGCGTGTGTATGTGTATAGAAGAGGTAATCACCTTTCTGATCTTTCCATGTTCGCAAACAGCAAAGCGAAGTTCGCAATCATCTTTGATTGGCCAAGCAATGAGCAACTGTCGCCAGCAGGGCTGAGTAGAACTTCTTTTGCTGGATGCGATCATACCTTGGTTCCAACCAAAATCTGCGTCTGAAAATGGGGCTACGCCCGAAATGATGATCTTGTGGGAAATTGATTCACCAATGGAATGGGATTTCCCCTAAATGTTCAGCTACACAACTCATACAATGAATCCCATGACTTCTTGCCCTCATATTTACTACAGGTAGATGGGACCCGTCATAATATTCCCGTAGAATTACAGATACAAGCATTTATAAAAGCCATCATTTGTGGGCAACCCAATAGTTATAGTAACTTAAATCCAATGCCATATAAACCTACATCATTTCGGGATGGTTGTGTTTTTCCGGATGTTTTTGGACAGCATGGTAGAAATTTTCCAGCCAGGGGGACTAACCACAGGACTACCGCAGCCATGGAAACCACCCCCAAATCCAGATCCACCCAGTGACAACTCGCCCCCCTCGCAGAGTTCCAGGACCTGGCGGCCGACGGAGTTGTTTAGCGATGGGAATCGAAAAACAACTGGTGGAAAAAGATGGGAAAACCATGGAGAAAATCAATGAAAATCAACGATTTTATACAAGTCATTGATGATGGTCCAATATTTTAGAGAAAAGATATGAACAGATTGGGATTTCTCTGGACCATTGTGCGGTTAGATTCAACCAGCAATTAGATCACTGGGATATCCTCATACTCGTGGCCTTGGATCTTCGGGTGCCCCTGCGAGGCCACGACAAAGGGACAAACTGACAAGGCCGGAATTGGAAATGGCATGGAGATTGCATGTCAATTGGCAATGTGGAAGATTGCCTTCTACAGTCCTGATCGAAATTTAAGTATGAATCATACCGATTCATACCGATCATACCAGTACTAACGAACCGGGGACATTCAAGGACTATATCAAACCGCAAAACAGCTTCCAAACACCATCTCAATTCCTACATGACACGGGTTGCTGAAAGATCTGAAAGTTTCATCCAGATTCCACCCAGCTTGAGCCCCCCAACCAAGCGAATGGTGTTGGGTGTGGACTCATCCATTTCAATGAGTCTGATGATGCTCTGATGATGCTCTATGACCTGAAACCGGCCAAGTTTGGCGTATCCACAGTCGTGACAGCCAGGGTTTGATGAGCTTTCAGGAAATGGAGAGTAGTTTTATCAACATCTGTGAAGCTTCATGAAGCTTCCAACTTCCATGTCTTCCATGAGGATTTTGCTTGGTACCATTTGGTACCACAAATAGAGGATCCACCTGAGGGAGGCCCAAAAAAATTGGCCCAAAAAACACATTTTTCTCAGTCGTGACATGTCGTGACACATTTCCTGAGTGCCGGTCTCGCATGATCGCAATCTCTTCGTAGATCCGCGCGAGAGAAGCGTTGTCACCGATGTAGGTGGAGATTGCCTGCACATGAGGCCAAACATAAGAAGCTTCATTTCTGTGGCATTCGATGCCAGTCTCTTACAAGCAGGGAGGTTAGTTGACTCTGCCCTGTCATGCGCTGAAGATAAAAAATCATTGGGAGCCTTAAGTGCTAAAAGTTTCACTCCAATCAGAATGTGTGTCTCATATCCAACTTCTCAATTCTCTGTAAACTCACTCCCCAACCCCGCAGTAAAGCAAGAACAGTCCTGGACAGTGGATTCAGACTCAAAGACATCTTGGCTACCCAGGTAGTCCCACAATTTTCATGGCAATGATGTCATTTCGCATCCCATTCCACCAGCTTCCACCAGCTCCAAAAAAAACTCGCTACCTTCAGCGCAAAGCGCCGGTTGGGCTGCCCCCGGCGAAAGCACAAATACACGGTGGAAAATTTGCCAGTTCCCAGCACGTTGCCCTGGCCCGGCTCCACCAGGGATGATCTGAAAGAATCCGAAGGTTTCAATATGTTTCAATCAAGCTATGGCAAGCCCAAAAACGATAGAACATGTTCAATTTACCGCTATGTTGCTAGGTTCTTGTACTAAATTTGTCTTTTTAGGGGTTGCCGTAATGATTGACTCTTGGAACCTAGAAAAGTAGGCTTTTACAACGAAAATCTACAACTCATCCATCTTTTCCATTTGTTTAGGGCCTAGGGTTGCATTGAACCAAACTCACCATGGGATCCCACCTCATCAATCTGAAAGCGACTGTCAAAGCTGAGACTGGAGATCCTGTCCGCGAAGAATGGAAGCCACCAGAACGATGTATACAATACAGTACATACAATTATATTGCATACATGTCACAGAATATATTATATATACATTATTATATACAATATACGTATCATATTCATGTATATAATATATATATATATACAGTAATACGTTTGTATGTTAATAATCATGAACATGTAAGATCTAAGACCAAATATAGGTTGACCAACTTGAACAATGTCATTACTGGCAAACCATCCGAAAACCATCCAAAACCACCAGTGCACCATCGGTTTGAGCAAAGAAAACGATTCCAATGACCCTCTAGGGCAAAAAATTGCTGGAGTTTGGCCATTATTTTTCGCCCCTCCAGACCTTGTCAAAGCACCTGAAGAAACAACCTCTACCATCCTGTAAAACATCTTGAGGCTCTGGCTCTGCAGGGCAGAGACTTATTCCAAGCCCCATCCGGCTACAGAGAAAGCGCCACTGCCCGCGACAGGAAGCACTATCCGACTATCCAGAGTTGCATTTCTTGCACACTGGTGGTTTGAGAGGCTTTAGCTGTCACTGGTTGTTCATAGTCGAAACGGTTGTCAACACATGAACAAAATATATACTGCAACGACAACAAAGCACTAGAGTCTAGAGAAATACAGACTCTTTGACACATGCGCACCGACAAAGTGCACTCTGGTCGAGCCCAATATATCATTTATCATCATTTTCTGGGCATGCCTGTATCTGCAAAAACCATCAATCATAAACAATCAAACACTGGCACACACACACAATTTTGCGCTCTTGCAGAGTTGAGTATCTCATGGTAAATCATGGTTGGGCCCAGCTGGTCAGCTCAGCCAGCCGCGGACAGGATGGTGCGGTGCAGCAACCCAGCGAGAGATCTTGGGATGTTTTGGGAAACTGATGGAATGTGTACAGAATATGTAGAAAATTGTAGACACATATCATATGAATCATATGAACCACTCAGGTTTCTGGGAGCTGTCAATTGTTCCCTTGGGATGACACAGCCTTCATGGAAAAAGGCAGCTTACTTGGGGAGGAGGCAAAGAACTTGAAAACGAAACCACCTGGACCTTCAAAAGTTCAACATATTCTGTTGTGGATTGCTGTACTTTTGGGCCGTTTGAACTTTCCCAACCAAAACTCACCTTTTGAGGGTCATCTTTTATCATTGTGCTCTCCATGAGTTTCCAATGCCTGCAGAAGCCCCGAACTTCCCATCTGATCCCATCTGAGCCACTTTTTGTTGGACCATCCGCCAATTTCGGGCTGACCTGGCTATGGCTTCCCAATCTTCCACTGACTTTGATGATCTTTGATGAAGAGATCTTCATGTTTTACCAACTTGGCCTCAACAAAAAAAACAGATCTTGGACATTGTTGAGTCAATCAATCCCTATATCCAAGAGTCCCTAATCTTGATATCCGCACGGTCCGCACATTATGTCATCAGCTTAGCGTAGCTTAGCTGATGTCCTGGCCTCATCTCGTGATCGCCAATGGTGCACCTTTACGAAACTTCGTCTTCGCCGTGCCGGAAGCTCCTCAGCTGGGGATGGCAGGATGGCATCTGCAGAAGAGATTGGAATCTTAGAGCCTCCAAGAAATGGTCAGAGTTCAACGGTCCCAACTTTTGCACTTTTGGATGTCACATGATGTCACCAGCCTCCACTTAAAAACCAGACAGCTGCTGTCAGAGCACTCTCGATCTGGTGCTTCCTCTTCTCTCCGGCATTTCGGCCTGACGAAATAGTGATACTCTGCTACTCAAATGGCAACCCACAATTCAAATCAATGAAACAACCCAGGGATGCAACAATTCTGGGGTTGACAATGGTTGACAAATGTTGACAGTAATTATTCTCCATTGCACTGCTAGCATTGGTGTAGCCATTGCTTAAAAAAAAAGGTGGGACCACTGGTAAAATCTGGGACCACAGGTGACGCCTTTGGTGTAGCTGGTGGTATCCGTCTTGGTTTCCTTTACCGCCTGGCCGCTGAAGGTCCAGTGAAAGGTCCTGGGAGATGTCGTCCATTGGGGATGTTTGGGGCTTGTTCGAAATTAAGCACCAAAATCTGGTTGGTGGTTTCAATCCCTCTGAAAAATATTAGTCAATGGGAAGGATTATCCCATATATTATGGAAAATAAAAAATGTTTGAAACCACCAACCAGAAATATAAGGCATGCCCAATAAAAACGATGACGATGTTTGGACAAACAGCGCCGCTGAAAAAACAAGCCCAGCAGCACCTGGTTGAAAGAAAGACATGAAACATCTTCTGAGCAAACATTCTTCCATTCCATTCTTTGGATCGTATGGGTTTGCCTGAAAGTAGGCTACCCCCATGCCATTGGCTAATCACCATTGTCATCCCATTTTCTTATGAAATGGCTATCTACATATTATATCATATTATACTGTAAATAGGGGCTATCGATGGCTATCGCCCATTTTCAGACCCACGAATGGCTTGGAAGATACCGGCTCCTCTTGGCTTCCTCTCGGCTCCTCAAACTGTGAAGCACCCAACACTTGTGCAGTCAGTGTATGAAGCATCCTCGATGGTTCGTTGTTTGCCCACACAAAATGGTTTTCCCCTGTGAAAATGACCACATCTGTGAGTTTGCTTTTTTCTCAGCCATACCTGAAGTTCCCCAAAAAGGGATCCTCCAATATCAAAAAGATCCGAAGAAATCTGTAGTTCCAGATGTTTCCAGCCATGGTATCCCTCTGGTAATTTAACATAGCTATTGAAAATCACCATTTTTAATGGGAAAATCCACTATTTCTATGGTAATTTTCAATAGCTATTTTGACATAACCAGAGGGTATCCCTATGGCAATGAAATCCCACTGGTCCCAATCATCTCCTCGTTCGACTCAGACGAGCCACTTCCAGGTTCGAGGCAAAGGTCAGGGCCTGGACTGTTCGTCAGGGCACCTCTGGTAACTTCAACCGAACAGAATTGAGGACCAGAACTAGAAATGCTGTGGAAAGAAAATACGAAAATACATTGCAACAGATAATTTATGATAATGTGGTACACTTTGCTATGGAAAATCATCAGTTTTATTATGGTTTTAAATGTATTTTAAATTATTTTAATAGGTAACTCATGGAACTCAATGGGCCTAGAACACCATAGCTGGTGAAGTTTTTGGGTTCCAACAACTTCGGGTGGTTTTTCACCATCCCCCCGGAAAAACTGTACAACTCTCGACTTTTTACATCCTGCATTTATCTTCGGTCAAGTCGAATCCTGATTTTGAGCATTTTGCCCATTTAAATGGCGATGTTACAAAATGTTGTGGTTCCTCACAGTTTCTTTTTTCAGGTATAGATTCTGGATGCATTTACCGTTGTTAACCACCAGCCAAATGCTCGCCCGGACGGTCCTGTCTACCTTTGCCCTTCGGGTCTGAGGGGGGAAACGTCCAAGTGCCCTACCAATTTAGACTCATCTGCCCCAAAATATTTAGGCTGTGCAGAAACATCACAAACTCTTTAAAGGGAATGCTTCAAAAAATCCCTAAGCAAGGATCCAATTTTGGGGGTCTGGATGAGTTTCCGATCGTCAAATGAACTCAACGGCACCCATGCCGGAGAACAACTGAGCTGCCCTGCCCATGACTTCTTCTCCTCCCTGGGTTCCTGGTTTGAGCAGTTGGAAGCTGGGAAGCTCCCAGAAAAGGTCAGCACTTGGATGCAAACCAACATGAGCATGGTTTGAAACATCTGAACACATTTTAAGATAGTTGACTCTGCAGCGTGGAGGTTCTTCTACTTTCTGGTACCCCGAGTTCTCACATGTTCTCACCCATAGCCATATAGGCAACACCTGTTGTTCCACGGAAAAACCATCTGGAAGAGGACCAATTGTTGGGGACATCCCCAGTGTCTTGGACACACCTACATAGATTAGATGGATTTTCATAGATTTCTTAAATCCTAAGCTCCAAGGTCCGGTTGATTCAAGTTGCTTTTTGCGTACACGGATTGATGTCCTCTTCATCTAAACGATGCGCCTTTCCAGAGAAAGGCCTGAAATTGGGCAGCAAAATGCAGCAAAGGCATGCTGAAGAACCCTATCCCCACTCGCAATAGACTGCTTGCATGACATTGCTACTGGAATATCAGACATATCTGCAAGGCAGATAAGGGTGCCTTTTCAATCACCAAGCCAGGCCCCATTGCACTTTGTCAGATTGGACTTTACGGCAATTCTCGCATGCTTGGGCAGGTATTGGGCGGGCACCCGGATGAAAATAGAAACAACATGAAACAACAACATCTGTTGCGTTGAAGTGGTTGCTTGCGGAATCACTCAAAGACAAGAACCATGCGCACATCAGAAGAATGTCATCGTTCAAACACACCCCAAATTTCGATACCCAAAGTGGCGGCGACCAAATCACTTGGAATATCTTGGAATCCGCACGCAAAGGGTTGCGCGGGCTCGCTGGACCCAACCTTCCAATCAAATCAGTCAGCACATTGTAGCAGTGCTTGGCTCATGCTTTCATGAAGGTTGAAGAAAGGAAACACTGAAAACACATGGGGGATAAACATGGATAAACGTGGATAGACAATCAATAACCCTCCAAACAAAACGGGTTGCTTTTCGGGAAAGTTGCCTAGAAATTCAGCAATGTGACCCCAACAAAACAAAGCCCCGCCTGGCCGGCCCGGACGTGGCCAACGCCAGGGCCGCTAGGGCCGGTAGGGCCACTAGGGCCTGAGACCAAGAAACCTACCAAAAACCTGTGCCGAGGAAAAGATGGAAAAGAGTCATCCAATTCAAATCATTCAAATAGTATACTGCACTATAGCATTAAATAGCCTCGGATTTCAGCTTCGAAATCCACCAACTTCCGCAGATGAGTCATTGGATGTCATTGGTAATCATCTGCATATTTTTAAACAGCACAGCACAGCCCAGCCTGGCACGGCACCAGCGGCTGTGAACATGCTCTCCAGCATAGATCTCAGCTCCTTCAGTTCGAGGACCGCCATGGACCGCCCATGCTGTCCAACTTCCACATAGTTCAGGGGAAGCTAAGGCAGCTAGGGTAAGCAACAGAGTCACATTTTGGTCCCCAGCAAAAAAGGTAGTTGAAGGATGTCAGGCTGTTGGGATCGCAATGCTTGGAGTAGATTTCCAGCACAGGGATGTATATCAAAATGGAACGATACCTTGAATGATTGCTTATGGCTTGCATTTTGGGCAGCAAAAAGTCATTAAAAGTCCTTTGGGGGGCCACTTTGCTTTGGAATCTTCAATGATGCAGGATGGTCTGTCCATCCACAGGCTGCATCGGGTCTATCAAAGTTGCCATACGCTTCTTCCGCCTGACCTTTGCAAATGCAACCGCTTCAATCATTTCATCACAACCACCCTGATCTCATTACACTATCTGAGCAATTGCCATAATTCTCTGGAAAGAAACCATTTTGGGGGTGATTCCCAATGTATCTTTGCGCATAAAAATTGACTGCCAGCTCCCCTCCTCAGAATCCACTGCATCGCCATCGTCAAAGAAGCCCTGACGCAGATGTTCCTCGCTGTAGTTTTTTGGGGATGATCCTCTCCACCAGTGGGGGACAAAAAGGCGTCGATTGGGACTTATAGCCGTTTCCGAGTTGTGAGGACCAATATGAATTTTTGGGACACATACCACATGCAGTGCTTTGCAGGTCAACAGCTGCAGTGCTGCGATTCAAGAAACTGGAAGCCCCCAATCTCCTCACAGAATCGCTTGGCATCTTCGCCATTCTGCCGAGCTGAGAAAGGGCCAAACGATGCCAAACCGACGACAAAATGTGAAGTTCAACCATTTCTCCAGGTTGGAAACGTTGTAACTCTGAAACAATTGGGCTTTAACACTTTGGGTTTTTCTCAGACATGAGGTATGTCATTGTTTAATTTTGTGTAGTACGAGTAGCTTCCGCATATGCTGAAGCGCCATTTTCTGCTGGCACTGCTGGCATTTTCCAAGCAGTTCAGCCCAAGCTTCTGGGCCAAGAGTCACCCATCATCATCAAACTTTGTTGCAAATCAGCATATTGTTTTGAAAAAGTATACATCATCATGATGATCATGTATCATCTTGATCCACTTAGTCATAATTTCCAGGAAAAGAAACACAAACATCTATAAAATTCTATGTTTACATCTTCATCTTCGCAAGTTGCTTGGTCCATTCACGACGCGAGCTTGCGCTCGCGCGGCCTCGATCTCGAAGAGCTTCTTCCAAACCAAATGCCTTTCCTTGGCCAAGGCTCCATCCTCGGCCAACTGAAGCCAACCTTTTTTGGGGGAATGATTCGATATGATTCGATGGAAAAATATGGAAAAATCCCGGTTGGGAATCATCATTGGGACCACATTTTGCGATGCACTCAGTCAGAATATGGATTTGAGGGGATGAATGGGATGAATGGATTGTTTGCTACTGACATTGATCGGTGACCATACAGGTTGGTCCCTTTGGACCTGATATCACTGCTGTTCTCGTTATACTCGTTATGCACTGTGGTACCATGAAACCATCGGGGGCTGCGAACTTTTTGAATGCTGATCTGAAAATCTCTGCTCCAACAGGGGACCCTCATCAAAGGCAGTATGTGTTTATTTGCAAAAGTGTTGCAATTTGACTGTTGCAACTTGATACAATTTGTACATCCCTCGCAACGTCTTGGATCAAGCTTTCACGTTCACCATCTTTCACCAACGTTGGAGCTCCCAATCGCTTGCAGTGCCATGTTCACCTCCAAGATCCGCAGCTCCGGTTGCTCCGTTTGCTCCGGGCGTTTCCTCAACAGAACCCCAAAGGTGGGTCCTTTGGATGTCGATCCCCCCACTCCTTCCGCTGTCGCCAGCGCTGCCAGCAGTGAAGGCCCGGAACTTTCCGCTGTCGCGTCCGCGTCGCCGTCCGGGTCGATGTCAATGGCTTGGCAGCGAACGCATTTCCCGGCCACTTCAAAGGTATCTGCACCGCCCACCTGACGGAGGAGAACATCTCTTCGCAGAATACCAGGACCTTTTTATACGATTCTACAATATCCATCAATCTCCTATAATTGATTGTCTATTGAATTTCAGCTAGCATCATTGTTTTCAAAACCCATTGATTTATGGCACATGTTCAGTTTCAAACTCGGGAAAAAAATCCCACCTGCACCGCCAAGCCGGATGGCCAGGCCATCTCTTCATAGGCTTGATCTTCCGGGAAGTTCACCTCAGGGTGACCACTGTACTTGGGGGGACCCTATTTTTGGACAATCCCATATTTAGATGATATGAGATGTTAATGAATTGTCATGACTTAAAATCATGTTTGTGCGTGTTTATGAACAGTTCCTGGAGAAAAATAGAGGATCACCATGGATTTCCGATCAGTCCCGTCCTTTTTTATGTATAGTAGAGGTCTAAGGGGGATGTTTCACCAGCGTTCATCTGCTGTAATCTTGAAACGACTATAGTCTCAACTAAAACTGATGCATCAAGTCTCTTCATTGCACCAAACACAAATAGAATCAGCTCAGGTGTTCCCCATTTGATATTACCGTAATTTCCATTCGTCAATGCCCAGAAACCATCAAAACCTCAGCTCTTTCCCCGAAATCCAACCTCCAAATTGGCGCGAAAGCGTTCCACCGGCACAGTGCCCAAGCCACAAACCTCCCCGAAGCGTTTTAGAGAAGCGGTCGAGACCTAAGCCAGCCAGATCCTCGACTGGGTGTAAGCCCAGTGGCATTATTAAATGTCATTAGATGACAATTATTATATTTGATTATTTGGTTTTATTTTGATTCTTAGATACTGATCATTGTAGATAGATGTGTCATTGTATAGAGAATAATATATAACCAAACATTTGATAACTCCCCTGGTTGGTTTGATTGGTGGAATTTCAATTTAGCCATCAATGATCACAGTTTGGGGGGAACCGACCAAATTGATCCACCACAGATAAATATCATCCTCGTACAATATCTATTCATAAATACAATATTGCTATATCCACATTAATTATTCTTTATAAAGATTTGTTCGATATTGTTGGTTGGTTTAGATCAATAATTAAACCATTGCTCCATCCGGTATTGTTGGTTGATTATGTATCGTTTGTGAATATCATGGGTTTGTCTATAGGGTACCCCAAAATTTCATGCTTAATCATGAGTGTCCTATAAAAGTTGCTGATCTGGGGAGTATACCCCATTTTCAGAGCACCCAAAAAAATATAAAAAAATAATGGTTGGTACATATCCCCATGATATCTCCAACATAACGATTGTATCCCACTTCCAAGTGGATTGCAACCCCGCTGACCAGTTGCTAAGTGGGATGATCCTCCAAGTATTGTTACACATCTATTACTAACATTACCCACAGACGCCCCGTGTTGCCCAGACATTAACATTAAGGATGTCGTGTTGTTGAATCAGATAGGAGAGATTGCAGAAAATACTGCATATACACAGAGTTTTCTGGTTTAGGATTCAAAGTCTTCAGGGTTTAGGTTTTAGGGTTTAGGGTTTAAGGTTTTAGGGTTTTAGGTTTTAGGGTTTTTGTTTTTTTGGGTTTAGGATTTAGGGTTTAGGGCTTGTCGTCTGGGAAATCTCAAAACACTGACCCCGCGCAGGTGTTTGAGCATGTTGAAGGATAATGCTTAAACGCCATGTGAACTTTCCCGGCAACACGCAGGGCCTGGCCGAAAAAAATACAGTACCATTGTATAGCGGTTGTATACCAATTATACACCAAATATGTGATTGTTGGTGGTTGCCCATTCCTTCCGCTTCCGTCGCGGCGCCATCAACAGCGTCTTGGGCGCATTGGCGAAGTCCGTCTTCGCCGGCGACGTCTCCGGTGCTTCTCCGGTGCCGGGAACGCTGCGGGAAGGAGCGGCGCGGAGCAGTTGGAGGCCTGGTGATTGATGATGAGTTCGGGGGTTCAATGGTGATTTATGAGGGGGTTAATCATGGTTGATCATCTCAAATATGGTGATCTAGTTGATAAATGATGGTTGATGATTTATTTCATGACTGATCAGGTTAAAAGCCATCAAAACTATGGGCATATTTGAATAATTTTAATGAACTGATAAATGATGCTTAGAGGAAGATTAGTACCCTTTGTATCCTGGAGATTGTCACAAAATCCACTAGGGGCATCCTGATCGACCAAGCAGGAGCAAACGGCTGACAAAGGGTTTGAAACATTGCTCAGTTCATAAGCCGTAACTAGATATAGATATAATTAGTATTACATATATATATATTATTATATATTATATTTGTGGTTGGTGGTTGACAACCCCTTGATAATGCATAAGCCCTTGTTATTCAGCAGCAAACAATTGGATTTCACTTGAACGAGAAAAGGATGTAAACTGCATCAATCATGGATTCCAATTAGAAAAAAATAAATCCATGATGTAATTGTAGAGAAATATCAGAAATATCTGTTCTTGTTGGAACCTGGCCACTGCAGGTTGGTTCTGGGGGCTGCATCCCCAGTAGATTCCCCCAATTGGTGGATTATCTGATGGTGAACTCATTGAGAAAAACCGGCGCAAATCAAGGGGCCCTGGATATTCAGCAACTGCTCAAACCAGGCAGAAGCGGCTGCAGAATCGATCTCTTCTTCATCCAGTCTCACCTGGTTTAGTGCAACAGAGGTACTGAAGAGTCAACCCCTGGGAGTGCAACAAAAAACACTGAAAAGGTATGCATTAGTAGCCCAAAATCGCAGTTGCATGCACTGGCAGATCGTGATCTTTGCATGCCCTTGGTTTGTGCATGCATGTCCAAACCAAAATATGGTGACCAAATATAACCATCAAATCCAACAAGTCACTGTATTGGAGCTCTCACCATCGATCTGATCCTCAAAAGTCTGAACACCGCTGGCAAGCAGAATCTGGGAGTCCTCGGCATTCAAGACCATCTCCAACTTTTGTGGGTGGAACTTGCTTGAAAGCACCAGGACAAATCGCCTCTCCTCTTGTTTGAGAGAAAGTCTCACATTTGTCAGTCGTGGAGCTTGCTTGGCACTCACCGGCCGTTTCCTGCTCGCCAAAGTCAAACACCATCTTCGATCCAAGAACAATGAAGCACCATCCATTGGCCAACGCTTTACTTCCAGGGCGCCACAGCCCTTCACTGGGTACACCTTCAACGCACTGATGGTCCCGGTGCCAGATGCCAGTTCCGTCACCTTTTCAGGCACTGAGGTGTCAGAGGCCACCATGGAGGGCTGTTCTTGTGGGAGCTGATCAACAAAGTGCATCAACACCTCCATCCATCTATCAACATCTGAGAAGGTGGAGTAAAGGCCAAAGGACAGGCGCACCACACCTGTGGCCCGTCCATCAATCACACCTCGATCATCCCCACAAACCTTCCCAGTGGCGTAGAAGCCACGGATGTCTTCATCTGTGAGGCCCAGATATCGCTGACCTGGGTAGCGCTTCCGGAACATATCCCTTAAAGTATTGACTTTAGATCATGATACTATATGTACTTGGATGTATATGGTAATTATATTTATTCTAGAATCATCCCACACCAAAAAAAAAATATTGAACATTTGAACACCTGCATCTGAAATCACCAATGAGCGACATGCTCCAGCATTGCAATGGCATCCAGTCCGCAGCATCACCTGCCGTTCTGCCGCCTCCTTGGCAACAAGGCCATAGGGCACCGGCGAGCCATCAGCGTAGTACCTTCAAGGACCCTGTTGTGTCTTGACGGCCAAACTTAGGAGGGACCTCCCCATCAGATTTGATGGATTTGATGTAAGAAAACTAATAAAAATTAATTACTCATATTTGAGAATTGTCATTTCAAACTGTCTTCCCTATACAGTATACTTCTACTCTTCTACTTGGGGATTCCATGGGACCCCTTTATAAAACACCCCACCCAACCCCATCGGCTAACCACTTTGCCCCCAAGGCACAGCAACAGCGCCAGCGTGGGGCCCTGCATCGTCTCCCACTCTGGGTGCTCGTGCGCCCCCACGACGCGGCTGAGCGGCTGGCCGTTGCCGTGCCGCGCCTCGGCCGTCCGCAGATAGGCTTCTCGGCACACGGCCAACGGGTGATGCCGCCGGGCCCAGGGGCTGCCCAAACGCGATACCTCGGAAACCTGGGGTACAGGGAGCAATGAAGCTGAAGGGGGATGGCATGATGGTGAAGTTTGATGAAGTTTGGGGGTGAAACTGCTAGACATGGAGATATAATATATTTATATGATTGAAAACCTCACTGACTGAGAATGGGTTTTGAAAATTTGAAGATACCTATTACTATGTAAAGATGTTGAAAGCTACAAAGATGGAGATTCCCCCCCTGTTTGGAAACTTCTGACCTGTGCCGGTAGAGAGAGAATGCCTTGGAAGTGCGGAGTGCCTCGCTCCAGCCACTCTGACAAGGATGGCTTGGGCACCACGAAACTTGATCTGGCAGAGATTGACAATACAGTGCCACCTGATACTGAAGGAGCTGCTGGGGTGTGCCCGGGTGTGCCATGGATGAGGAGTGCTTAGCGGTTGGGCAAGACTTATTTGAATCCACCCTGCAAACTGGGATTAAGCGGTGATTTGATCATGATTTGATCATCTTGGCATCTTAAAACTGTCAACCACCCTGAATACTGAGGGCCTGATACTTCCACGCCCACTTTCTCAGCCACACACCTGCGAAGTACGTAGCTTCAGCCGGCTGCAGCAGGGGTGCAGCATCGTGCCTCACCAGCAGAGCTCCAAGGCCAGTGGGGTACCCAAAGATCTTGTAGAAAGAGACCACCGTGAAATCTGCACAGCAGCTCTTCAAATCCAGAGCTCCGGGGGAACAAGCCAACTTGGCGGCATCCAAGAGGATCCTCCACTTCTCTTTGCGGAGCTCGGACAGACCTGGGGTGGCTGGTGATCAACTGGTGATAGCGAGTTTCATTTGGATCTTTGAAGGATGTCACCATGTCATCACTTACCCTCCAGTAAATTAGCATAGTGCCTGCCAGATGGGAGTTGTAAGATTAGCTTTTAGTTTAAAAAAATGTATAAATGTGTATAAATATGTATAAATGTGTTTTTTTCAGGGTCTATGTTAATTTACAAAGAGGCTAAATAAAGGTGATAACAAAAAAAACTCATCTTCATCCGCCAGGAAACACGACAGATCCGTTTTCAATCCGCTGAAGTTCGATTCCCCCGGGATGGCCAGAAGCTTCGAAGCTGGCTTGGTCGCCATGTCCCCCTCGATGAACTGGGCGACCTGAGAACAGGTGTAGACCATTGAATGACCATTGAATGACCATTGAATGACCATTGACTCTTCAATTTTCTGGTACCCACAACTTCGCCAAATCAAAAACTGGGCCTGAAAAACATCAAAAGGAAAGAATACTATTAAAAAAAAACATCTACCTGAAACAGTTCTGTCTCTTGAGCAGTTGATCTTCACAAGAATTCAGCCTGTCTGCTTCTGAGAGGCTGAAGGATCCTTTGCGAGCAATGGTAGATCATTCATCGCAAGCGTTCCAAATGCGCACTTGGAGGCACGGGCGAATTGCCGAAGCCCCAGGACACCTCAGTGTTCAGTTTACACAGGCTCCATATATTTCTGGTATCTTTGTCTCAAACGGTTCCCAAAAATTGTCCAAAACTTGACGCCTTGCCATCATTTTACCACTCCGATTCCAAGGTACCCGGATCCACCGTCCAACGCGTCCAAGGGACTGGTGTGACTCTCATCGGCATAGAGGAAGCATCCTCCAGATCTCCATGGGAAGTGTTCCCCCAGTAGCTGGAGACTTTGTGTAGCTCCAGAGGTGAAGATCACGCTATGAGTCTTCCGGCTTCCGTTGAAGAGATGCCTCACGGAACAATGGCGGTTTCTTTTCTGGAGATCTGCATTCAAAAAATGACAAACATGTTTTTTGGCCGGCTGGATAGACAAACAAACTGATCATGTACCTGTGGAAAAGATTGGAAAAGGACATACCTGTATGGGTAAAATCATGAATCACTGGTTGGCTGCGGTTTCATGACGAAAAGTTGATCGAGAACTTGGACTCCATCCGGAAGGGTGACATCCCTTCCGGTGGTTGGACCGTTTCCATCTTTCCGCACAGCCAGGTACAGAATGATCATGGGGCTAGCTAGTCCTCAGATCTTACCCTCTGGTAATTTAACATAGCTATGGAAAATCACTATTTTTAATGGGAAAATCCACTATAAAGGGCAATTTTCAATAGCTATGTTAAATTACCAGATCTTACATTTTGGCATCCTCCTTCACATAGCTTGCATCCTCCACGCCCCTGCCCCTTCCATCCAACTTCCACCAAAACTTTTACGTGAATACATAGAGAATAAGATCCGATCTCATCCCAAACTACAATCTTTTATCCCCAACACCTACATGGCCACGACGAAATAGGATAGACCAGTTTTTCCAGGATGTGATAGATGATGTGTTCATCATAATTTCCAGGTGTCCAACTGTTCTATCTTTTGGTGTGCCCAAATTTGATGCTTTAGAAGCTCATTTCGCCCTTTTACGTAGCCAATTCATTATATATAGAGGCGAATCCCTAATTTTTGGACAGACCGACATTTTTTCCCAATCCCATCACAACAAACTATGTATATACGTAACATACTAACATATTTATATACATTCATTCACATATATATACACTATATATATACATACTATATATAATTAATATTATATAATAGTCCATCTATATATATATATTATAATCGATACATATTATATATGTAAGCATTGTTTCCCACATCTTTTCGGCAAGAAACAGGACCAAGTCCCGACTTCGCTCCAGGGCTTCCTGGCTGCTACTGGAGCTGTGGGGATTGCCCAGGCAACTCTGAAGCAGCAGCTCCTGACATGGGAAAATTCCTAGGTTTCAATAATCCATGGAAAATCCATGGAAAAATATGGGAAGTTCCGCTGGAAATGAGGATTTTAAGATGTTTTAAGGGGAAAATCCCTAAATGGAGGTTTAGTGGGAAAATCATGGAACATCATTCCACTAAATGGAGGAAATTCCAGCAAGCCATGTTTGATTACCAGATGGTAATGGTCTTAATGAGCTCAAAAACACTGCGTTGGTGTATTGGATCTATTGCGATCTATTCATTTTTTGGATTCCTATAGTTACAGTAAAGGCATCTAAATCTAAATTGTTTGGGGGATGGTATTGTATGAAAAAATTGGAAACCACATGATGAAAACCACTCGACTCAAAACGCAGCAGACTATCCTGGTTCGAGTAAACTCACCACGTGGAAAGAAACAAGCTAAAATGTCCATGAACATCCATCCAATTCCATGACAAATATGTCTTTGTTGTGAAGGTCCGCCAAAGTTGGGTTGGAAAACCAATGAACCTCCATTGAATTCTGGGTTTGATACTTGAAAATCAGGTTTCCTGGATCCATCTCCTGGTTAAAAAAAAACTCATTTTCCCCATGAAAAACCACAAAAAAGGAGGTAAATCCCCTACTGAAGAGAAACCCTAGATATCATGGTAAGTTATAGATCTCCACTATATCCAAGTAATACCATTGTATCCCCCATAAACATTTAGAAGCAGCTAAACCATCATATCCCCCAATTAAATGGAGATTAACCCATTCATTCACCCAATATTATTGGTATACCAAAAATATCCCCAATTATACCCAGTATAATCCAGTATAATCATGTATCCCCAGTTATAATGGTATATCCCCCCTGTATACCCATTATATACCCAATCAAATACCACCCATTATCCCATTGTGAAGGTCACGGGGATTCCAGGTTGCACAGGGCCTGTGTGGCTGCAAGCTGAGCACGACTAAAAAGGGCTGCTCCGGCATAGTCTAAATAGACCACCTCAGCACAAAAAATGTCCGTGTTCACAGGGGAAATTGGGAAACATATGTAAATTATATATGTATATGTGCATATGTATATTTGTATATGTATTGGGAGTAGCCCAATTTTTTGAGACAATGTGTTTGCCAAATTGACTATCTAATTATGATACAGCTACAGCATCCAGCCATTTTCTTGGAGGCTTTGAATTGGGTCGAATCTTCGTCTGATAAAGGTTGGGGGGATGAACAAGAACAAACACCAACATTCACCTGTGTTTTTTGTGTTTCAGCAGAGCCAACCCATTCGGCTGGGTTGTTTTCTCTATGAACCAAGGCTCATCGCCCAAATGGCAAAGTTGGTCTCTGCGATAATCTTCCACATGCGGAAGGTACCTCAGCCATCCAGCTGCTGGAGTGTCCTGGTCATATTGGAATGAAAATTCAGAAATTTATCAACACACAATTTTGTCATATATGATGGCACCATAAATCAAGCACGCTGTTGCAGTGTCGATAAATACATTTCTGCTGTTGAATGTGTGCTTGATTTATGGTGCCATGGCTACACAGAGGTATGTGTGACACCATGTTAATTACACATTATATATACATAATGTAATTTGAGAATTCTTTTGACTTATATATACCTAGCATATACCTAGCATTATCACATTCACATATACATAATATATATACTTATATAAATTATATATATATATATGGAAATCCCTTCAGTCAGATTTCTTTCAGATTTGCCCTTTTTCGAGGTGCCAAAGCAAGTGCCGCGTCGAAGGCCTTTGGCAAAACTTCAGCAGCACATTAAAACCTTGGCACAAGCAGTCTCCATAGCTTTCCTAAACCATGAGAAATCACCAAGATATAGGATCATCATGGATCATCTTGCATGTTTCGAAGACATCCACGTGCTGCAACTGGGGAAGTTTTAAAAACTGCAGTCGCACAACATCCAGATCCAACATCCGAGCTCAGCACCAGGTGTCCACGGGCATTGCAACCAGCTGCGAAGGCTGTCGCTTTGGTCCATCGCGCGACATGCACGCCACACAGGCGAGCAGTTCCGAATCCGGTTTGGGATGACGCGAGCTGTTTCACGCGAGAATGGGTACTCTTTGCTATCAAACCACTACTCTTTGCTATATCTTTAGCACTATATTACAGATTCAGTTTTCATTGCATGATCATCTGGATATACAGGCTCAACTGTTGGATACAGAATCTTTTGCAGGGTTTCCGTTCTTGTCCATCAATGTTCTATTCAATCAGCTTTAAGCCACATGCCTTCAGTGCAAACGGTCTGTCGGTCTGTCAGTGGGGTTCCGAGATGGGAACTTCACATGGAGATTGGTAAAATGTTCCAAGGGAATGTCTGGAAAATATGAAACCCAAGAACAAAAAACCGTTGGTTATGTATGAGAACCCAAAAATTGTAAAATCAGGGCACTTATTTTGTTTTCTTATTGGTTTAACATGGGTTGACCACATTAGCTGATATCAAGGATGGTACAACTTATGACCTGCAGTTCATGCTCCAAGCAAAGCCAGGGCGCTACAAAGCCCTGGAGGAACTGCGGCGCCGAAATCCGCTTGGTCTTCTCCATGTGTTTCTTGAGGTCCAAATGCCTCAAGAAATTCGTTCGAAGACCACAAACCGGAGAATCTGGGACCTGGGACCTGAAGGTTGGGGTTGAAGATGGTGATGTAAAGTCACTGGGGTGCCCGGGAAAGTAGGTGGAGACATGTTAAGACTATGTAAAATGAAAAAATAGCAGCAAATTAGGCGCAGAGTCTGTGTTTCCCGGTTTTCTTATTTGGGATTCCAATTCCATGCGCAGTTTGGATAAAACATTCTTCACTTTCCCCAAGTCGAAACCTGAAAAACGATGCAACACAGGGACGTTCCCAAACCATCCCAAACCAGCAATGCCATTTTTCAGTCGTACCATCTCTACCGTGAAATCCCCTTCCGGCGGCATCTTGCGGTATGCGGCCATAGTGGCGCAAGATGGCACACCAAAGCTGTGGTCAACCCCGCGCCCAGAGCAGCGGACAGAGGTCCCACAAAACAGCAGCCTGAATGAAGGTGGATGGGATCCAACTGCAACAGAAAACATAAGGTTTCACGATGTTTCACGTTTGTTCGCTCTAAAACTCAGAAAGGTTTTCTTGCTTGCCAAAAATGAATCATGTGAAACTCTACCAAATATCGATGACAATGGAGGGAAATCGGTGAGGTACACCATTAGGATGGGAGTCGGGCTGAAGAACCTCCAACATGTCCAGAGATCCACTGAGAAATGTGCGTCCAATTTCATCCATTAAGTCATTAAGTGCTATGACATACCATGACATACCCCATAAATCTATATAAATCTATAGCTCTTGATCATCTACTTTTCAAGAATCTTAAAGAGATATATCCCTCAGATCTGGATAAATCGCATGCTGCCTCCATTGGATCTCCCGTGCCGCCATGGCCCTGATTGGCCCTGCCTCCATTGGAGGTATATCCAAACTCGATGCCCAAAGGCGTGGCCATCCGCTCTGAGACGTTGGTAAACCAGGCCTGGCGTCGCTTGCCTGCGGATGGAGGTTGCCAAAAATGGTGACCGGTGGACAACATGTTTTAAAGGGATTCAACCAACAAAGACATGAGAATTTCATGAAAACTATAGAATTAAATATATTAAATGAGCATAAATGAGCTATGTAACTATTTATTCCAAAACAAATTCGGATTTAACCAGGAATACATTTTTTTTCAGGATTTAAGCTCGAGAAGCAGAGATGAAGAGCTTGAATTCAAGTAAGAATGGACATGCAAAAAACAAAAATATAGGGACTTGATCACAACAAACATTGCGATCTAGCCAGCAAGAAATTTGCTATATATACGTTTAAAAATTGATATGGAATGGTATGGATCAATCGTTTCAGACCTATTCCCTGAGACCCGAACATTTCGGACTGGTCTTTCGTAGGAGTCTAAATCCTTGTGGCTCAATGCAGTAAACTTGGGTGGATGGCAACTGTCTGCACCACCAAGAACCCTTACCTGCTATGGCATCTGAGATGGCTATCAAAACAAAAACACCATTGATATACTGTATGGATAAATGAGACCTCTGAATCTGCTGGTTTCCATACCTTGCCATGATTGTCCACTGGATGGGTAACAACCAACTACCATGATCTACCATGGAATGATCATCTGGTGATGACTTTTTCCCAACGCCAACCCACCACATCACCACATCTGAGGAGAGCGGCCTTCTTGGACCCATTTCAAAGAGCATTCAACCACCACATCGGCGGCAGACCATTCCTCCGTCCCTGCCAGTTGCCTCTTCAACTTCCTTAGCTGGGTAGAGGGGAGCAATTTGTTGCCGAAGATCTGACTAGAGGAGTTCACACAAGGCGAGGAGTCCAGGTACTCAGATGGGTCAGATTTGATTTCCATCGGACCCAAACGTTGACCGTAGCACGCCGTAGCAATCTTTCCTGGTTCATAAGAAAGTGCACAAATTCTTAAGAAGACTCAATCACTGGCCACGTGGACATTATAATTCTCAAATACATTGAGCCTGGAATGATTTGAAGATGTGAGAGTGGACAAACTTCACAGTTCCAGCCAGCGTTGCGCATGAAACTCCTCATCAGACACAGTCATTGCTTCGCCATCGAACAATATGTTGTTCTTCAAGATCAACAAACATGCCCTCTGATAATTTAACACAGCTATGAAAATCACCATTCTTACTTATACTAGGTCATGGCTTCCGTAGCTATGTACAATTACAAGAGGGCATCTCAAAACATCTGTAATGGCCTCAGATCTGTTTCGATCACTCTCTTTGCATGCGAGCTGCGCGAATTTCTCTTCCGTCCAATTGGCCTGGCTGGGTCTGATCTGTTCCAAACGCATTCTTGGAGGGTTCCACTTTGAACCTAAGGTGGCTAAAATGCGAAAAAGTAGCCGTAAACCCTTGAGCAATGGATTCGAGGTGATTTTCGTTCAGGCAAATTCAGAATTGTGCATCATGAAAAAGGTGCCAAAAACTATCTTCAAACATCACCATGATCACTAGAGACCATAATAATACTAGTAAATAGTCGTAATCAGTAATTACCTGTTCATTCTAGCATGACAAGTTCGATGGCCCTTTCCATACCCCCGATCTCTGGCATACCTGAATGATAACAACAATTATGATCATCAATATCATCATTATTGTCATTTATCTACATACACACTACTATACACAAAAACACTCATCATCATGAATAAATCAATGTGTATATACATATAATCATATATATATATAACTTTTATACATCCAATTGATATATGCTTTTCTTACTTAAATATTCTGGAAATAGGTAGATCCATCTCTATACATCATCTCTATAGGCTCCCCATATAGTGTCTATAACCCCATTATCTAGTGTATATGTGTATATATATATACTGGTTGGTGGGTTTCAACCCCTATGAAAAATATTAGTCAGTTGGGATCATTATTCCCAATATATGGAAAAATAAAAGCCATGTTCCAAACCACCAATCAGCTAAGGGGTTTTCACCATGATTCCACCATGATTCCCATGGTTTCGAATGATTATGGATGATTATATGTGTATACAATTGTATATATATATATACATACAATATTATTATATATAGATATACACGTATTATATCACTATATTAATATATATTAATATATCTATATATACTATGATTAGATATATGATATTCATAATATACATACTATCTATATCCACCATCCATGGCCATCCATGGCCGTCCATGGCCATCCATGGCGTCCTTGGAGAGCTCGCGTTCGAAGAGCCGCAGCGCGTTCCGGGCCTCCGCCTCCGTGACGCCGGGCCCGGTGAAGCGTTGCTCCAGGCGTTGCAAACGCTGCAGGGCGCGGAGCTTCTCCTGGGGATGGCATTGGATATAAATGGTGTACCATATATAGATATAGGATGATATATATATATACACATATATATATATATGTGTGTGTGATATATTAATATGTATATATATATTATATGTGATATATTAATATATATTATGTATCTATGTATTAAAACATACTAAAACATCATGTGGATAATATATATATATATATATATCGTATGATACTGTATGTATATTTCATAGATATAGTAGATTTAAACACATATATGATAATATATATATGTACATATATGTGTGATATCATATATATATATACATATGTGTTTATATATCTATTAAATTGATTCTTAATATTGTATTTATCTGCAAGCAGGCACAGCAATAAAGATTCCCGACGGCAGGTGTCAAATCACGGGGTTCAACGGGGCAGGCGCTGATTCGTCGGGTCCTTTCATGGCTACGTAGTGAGGAGTGCAACGAAGGATAGAGTCAGAGAATATCCATGGCATTTCTATGTGTAGATAATATATTATATAATATTATATAATGGGAAATAAGTATTGCATGATATTCTACATATTGAAGTATTATGATATTTTCATAGTCCCATTCCACTCAGGGATTAAATATCATATAATATATAATAACATAATACTTCAACATTACAAACAAGATAAATCACCATAAGTCACCTGCTCGAATGCTGCTGGATCACAACCCAAAACCTTGTGAATGTCCAGATTCCAGTGCTCCCAACTCCAGCATTTCTCTCTCCTCTCCCAGAGCATCTTCGGACGGCAGGGCACCCAAATCCAATGCCATACGCTGGAGGAGCTCTTGAATTTCACTCAGCTCCAAAGTTCCCGAGCTGCTCGAGCTCTTGGATTTCTGCGATTTCTCCTTTGATCCCTTGGATCGCTTGGATTGGGTTTTTTTCTCGGACAGGGAAGTTTCCGCCACACGCACTTGGAGAAACCAGCTGCTGTTCCCAAAGGGCCTGGCTCGTAGCATGGGACCCGTTGAAATGGTCATGATATGGTCATGATTTCCTGTGGGGTGTGTGGTCAGAAATCTTTTTTTTTGGGGGGGTGCATGTTCATATTTGGCTTTAAACATCTTTACATATCTTTACACTATCTTTCTTGAAGGTCAGAAATTCGAGCAGCCACTAGGGTCAGGCATTTGACCCGCACATTCATTCTTTTAATGAACAGAGATGAACAGAGTTGTTTGCTAGGGGAATGGAGGTGACAATAATGTTCTCTGGCACATGGCGATATACAAAAGTCAACCTTTACATACTGTAGGTGTGTCTGAAAAAGCAAACATGATGATAAAACGTGGGAAATTGAGGGTATCCCCTCTTTGCTGGAGAAAAAAAAACCTGAGATGTTGTTTTGCACGACTAAACCGAGTCGGCGCACCGCGGAAGAGTGAAATTCCAGAAACGTTCACGGCGACCGCGGAATTGCACGAAAGCCTGGCGACAACCGAGCCATGGAACCTTGATGGCCCATGGAAGCCTTGGCCCATGTAGTTGGATCAAACATCGTCATTGTTCACAGCTAAATTGCCAATGGGTACAACTCAAATTCCAATGGATTATCTGTCTGGATAGCTTCAAAATGGGATACCTCAGGTACCTCTACTCCAATGATCATCATGTTTGGCATCCTGGCGCCTGCTTCATGCTCCATCCAGCTGGTGCCTCCAGAAATTCCACGCTCTCCTGGCACGGCTTTTATCAAAAATGGGACCGTTTAGAACGAAACTGCCGTGAAAAATATGGGAAAATATGGAAAAAATGATGAAAAATATGGGAAAATGGTATAACATGCCAGGAAATTGTGGCCATTCCTGAAAGACATCTTCACAGCTCATCGATTCGTCCTCATCCTCATCTTTCTCAACCTTGCGCTCTTTCTCCTGAAAAACACCCTTTCTGGTTTTGAAATTCGATCCACATCACCGCTGTCAGTGAAATGAACCATCACCCCCCCAAAAAATGTTTGGTGCCTACTTTGCCACACTGAGAGATGGCAGAGTCATAAATCAACATTGAAAGGACCAACATCCACCGATGTCATCCAGCTGTACAGTTGTGGACGATTCAAAGGGCCTTTCTGCGAACTCGGCCTTAAGTCCCAAACGAAACTGCTGTCTAAGACAGCAACAGTAAGTGGAACTACCGTAGATGGACGAAATATTCAAACCTATTCATCTAGTCCAACCCCCATCACCCCCAAAGTTCAATGTTAATGTGAACTGAGGTGCTTTAGCTCCAATGGACGAAATAATCAAACCCCCAAAGTCACTTTTGCTAACAGGCGCATTGAAACATTGATTTAGGGTTCGGGGGTTCAACACAGAGCCTGTTGGAGGGTTTGAATATGTTGTCCATCTAAGTAGCTATGTAGCACATGTGCGACTGTCACACAAATAAGCCATACTTTGCAATCAGAATCATCTTGCCGAAAATAACGCCTTTCTACTCATTACTTAGAGTATCTTATATATATAGTCTTTATAGTATTAACAATAATTACTAAAAATAACTCATTTAAAAATACGAAGAAAAATCATGACAATCAAAATAAATCATAAGGATCACCATCAACAGCACCACCACCAGCATCATCAGTGTCTTCTTTCAGGCAAAAGCTCAACATCTCTATTTTCTGATCGATGCAGTCAAGGTGCTTGGCGCGTCGCTGTCATCATCACTACCAGGAAATTCTAGCGCCCTGGCCATATATTTTTCACGACTGGATGATTGCGGTGAAACTCCGCCACAAATATGGCTCAAACGACTTGGCTCGCGGTCTAAACTGTCGTAAAGATCAAACTTGTCCAGAAATGACATATAGAATATGAACAGAGATATTGTAAGATCGTTTGATCGTAAGATCATTTAAAACTGTCCAGAATATTGTCTGACTTAGAGATGAACATGCACAAATCGTCGAAAAACATGTCAGAAATACCCTCTGGTAATTTAACATAGCTATTGAAAATGGTGATTTATAGTGGAATTACCCATTAAAAATGGTGGATCTTTCCATAGTTATGTTAGTTTACCAGAGGGTACTTCAAACATCAGCCAAAAAAATGTGAAATCATGAGTCAGATCCCAGACCCAGGGAACCCAGGGAGGACCTCTTCACACTGCGCACGTCTTTCCATTCCTGGTGGACAGAACCCAAAGGTGGAGAATTTTCCAAGAAATTCATTGGCCTTACTTACCTATAGGTAATAAATGGTAATCATATGCGTTAAGCCGTTAAACCCCATTAAACCCCATTAAACCCGATTAAATCATCATTACCTTACCATGAATCATGGTATCAACATGACTCTTTTTTGAACACTGGCTTCGTAAAGGTTTAATTCACTTTGGGTATATGTTGTGTCCAATCTTGGGGCGCGAAAATACACAGTTTTAAACCAGATGAATCGGCCCAACTTCCCATCTGACATCGCCCGTGACGGTCTCAGCATGGAGATGATGGAGATGGGCTGGCGTGCCTCCAGAATTCCTCTGGCCTGCTGAGCCACCAACTCCTGGTGGAAGGGGTCAAAAACCCCTGTTGTATTGGAAAGGGTCAAAGCCTTTTACAGGAAGGGCCCTACAAGTTATAGGTTGATTTGCAAATGGCTAACTGGGAATTATAGTGGATATAGATCGATGGATGGATGGATGGATGGATGGATGGATGCATGCATGCATGGATGGATGGATGCATGCATGCATGCATGCATGCATGGATGGATGGATGGATGGATGCATGCATGGATGGATGGATGGATGGATGCATGCATGGATGGATGCATGCATGCATGGATGGATGGATGGATGCATGCATGCATGGATGGATGGATGGATGGATGGATCCATGGGTAGATGGGTAGATGGGTATGTAGACGTTTTAAACCAACCGTGTCCCAATCTTGTAACTGGAGGGTCCTTCTTGTATAATATGGTCCATACGTTCAGCTCCTGTAGCTGGATGTGGTTTATTTCAAGTCTCTACCGAAAATAAACACAAGTAGACTACAATGGGACATTCATCTACCTAATTTGGAAGTTTGTTTAGTCTAAATCTTTTGGAAACAAAGTGCGGTGTTGACCCAGTCATGGTGTGTGCCAGAGTGTGCCAGAGTGTGCCAGTGTTGGAGGGAACCATCAGCAGGTTGCAATGACTTGCGGTTGCGCTTTGAATCCCAGAACCTCGAATTGCTGTCATCTGGCTGTGTCTTGTAAGATCACTTCAGCCACACCACACAGCGGGCCTGTGGATGATGAACGTATCTCTCCACAATGCGGGGCAGTTCTGAGAAGTTCGATGTGACCTTGGGAGCCCCAGGGCGACCATAACTCACATCTGGGTGAACTCCTGTCACGACAATTGGGCAACTTGCTTTAATTTATGTTTAATCATATGGCAGTGTGTCAAAACCTTGTACCCCTGTAGTTCACATCAAAATAGCTGGGATTTATGGATGTTCATTCCCCTAAAAATGGTATTAATAGGTATTGACCCATACCCATATCAAGATATGTCCGAATTGATCATTCCCCCCACAGCCCAATCTGGGCCATTTTCGAAGCCAGTCAAAAATTCCCACCGAGCTTGGATCCGAAAAACCCGAGCCTTCAAGGTCTTCAACTGGTCCAGGAGAAGCTTTGCCCTGGGACCATAGATTACCCAGCTCTCAAGCTCCTGGGCTGGAAGGGCTGGCAAATCCCCCAGCTTGATGTTTTTTTCCATGATTTTTTGCCATCTATGTCCCATTTAGTTCAGAGATTTCTCATTTTATTACCAGGGGGTATCTGAAACTACCAACAAAACCATACAAAACCAAGGTGATGGTGCCCTTTTTTAGGGCTACCTCCAAACCTTCGTAAAGGCTAAAGTCATGGGATAATCATGAGATGAATGGGGGATGATCATCTCACCATGAATGGGATTCCTTGCATGGGTGTATTAACATGTATTGACCACTTATAAATAGTAAAATTTACTATGTCATTATACAATGATTAGCTCACTAACCACTATGTAAAAATTAATATGTCATTATACAGTGGGTATATAACCATCATCCCCTTTTCATGGAAAAATAAACCAGTACCGTCAGCCCATCAGCTCAGCACTCCTCTTTGATGTCCTGCAATTCCGCAGTACTCGGTGCCTACAGTGAGCAAAGTCGAGGCTCAAAGGATAAGGATTTTCCGGGAAAAAGTATGTTTTTTTTGGTACAAACTTGTATGCCTGTAAAACTAATTTAGGATTTAAAGAAAACGTATAATAAACAATATCATATGCTTGAAGATGTTGGACAACAAACCTGAGAAAAAAAAAAAACAAAAAAAAAACATGAACGCAACTGTCTTTTTTTGTGGTGCCTTCATGGATCAGCAGGACGAAGACAACCAACGTTACCGGGACACACCCAGCAAACAGTGAATCTCTCAACTGGTGCTGTTACACGTAGAGTTGTTTAAGTGACTTGTTCGCACATTTCAGTGATTGATTAATTTGCTTATAGTATCAGATGTAAACTTTGGGTTCACAATCGTTTCTTGGTTGGGTATGTCTACAAGCTTAACTCAAAGCCACAGGGATATCCGACAATCCTGAGATGGCCAAGTGAAGCTGGAACGGCCAACTGAAAGTGCAGTTTCTACTTTCATTCTTCCTGACAGAGTTAGCTGTTTTCATATTTTCTTGGTTGCTCTTGCTGTCATGTTTCTGATTTATCTCTTTTTGCAGTGCAAAAGCTGCAGGGTCAGAAAGTCACATCGAACTGATTTGATTGCTATGGTTCTGTCTACAAGAGCCTCACGTGCGATGCAAAATCCTGGGGCCCTGTAACTGCCTGCACTAGTCACTTGGATTGAGGCAAATCCCACATCTGAACAGGAACTAGCGGCTGAGTCAAGCCCAGACCATCCCTGGCTAATTTATTTGGATTTAAGCCGAAATAGCCTCACAAAAGGGCTAGTCCTTGCCTTCAAAGTGGAAACTCAGTTGAACAACCCAGGGTCTGAAATCCATCCCACACTTCAGCTCAGCCGTTTCTTTTTGAGCCGCAGGTGGTGAAACTTTCAGCTTCAGGTTGCCATGACTCAAATGGCACACAGCCGCATGGTGAAAGCCTTAAATGAGACCACCGTTGAGTCCAGATTTGGGCACCAATATTCCCAAAGATAGCAAGTGGGAATTGCGCCAACTATGCCAACTGCCTGATTAGCCTGATTGGGGATAGCAACCCCATATGTTATAATTCATGTTCATTGATGTTCATTGATGTTCATTGATGTTCATTGATGTTCATTGAAATCGGTGACCCAAAGGATTCCGAATATTCCAAGTGTTGCTGCTTTTGGTGCCCCAGTTTCGAGCGCTACATGGGGCCTCTCAAGCGCAATAGGTCCATTCCTGGAGCCATGACGTTTTTTGAATCCCCTTGAAATCTACTCACTGATGAATCACCATCTGTATTCTGGCATTTGTAGCTGTACAGAGCTGTACACTATTCAAGATTTGGATGAATAAAAATTTCAGAATATATCAAAATCATGATGACATGACTATACTTTGATACTTACACTATTTCATAGAATAGGGCCAATAGGGGTACCCCCAAAGCATTGGTTTTCCCATCGACAATCAGCCATTTTGGACACCTTCCCCCAACACCGGTCCCCATTGAGGAAGACCCGGGACAAGATCTTGGGTCTGCCATCGCCCTGCAGCACCTCAGATCGACTGTCAAAAACGAAGACTCCAGGGACCACAGGTACCCTATTTTGCCTCATAGCCATATGGTAATAATTACAATATGAAGGATTGAAATCCATTTGAAAACATGGATTCATGATGATTTATGATGATTCATGATCGTTCCCCAACATGGCTAGATGATATTTATTGATGAATATAGTCCAACGTTTCACCGTTGCACGTTTTTTGTGTCCAAACACTCAACACACATCGACACCAAATTTTGGGGGCCCATCCCCCTGTAGACTCCAAGTCCTCCCACCGCACCTGGTGTTTCAACTGACGTTGGGGTTTGGCATAGCGCCAGGTGTTGGGGTTTTGGAACTTCACCTGAGATTGCTGGTAGTGGGCTTATTACTCTACAGGGAAATGCTGAGGATGGTTGAATGGTTGAGTACTTGGGGTATAACATGGGATAAGCCCAAGATATCCCAGTTCGGCCTGAGTTTGTGGAGTTAGGCACCATGGATCTTTGAAAAAAGGATCTTCCCAGTATGGCACGGTGGGCCTCTTCCTACCTCAGAGGTGCCTAAGGAAACTCCTAAGGTTGACGTCAGAAAGTCCTCGTTTTGGTATCTCCAACTGCAGACACCTTCAACTCATGGGTTTGAATGCTAAAAGAGAACACTATAATACACTATATATAATATAGAATGTTTGGTATACTATAATACACTATATAATATATTTTAGTATCAATAATTCATATAATACACTATAGAACACTATTAATAGAATGTATTAAAATGAATGTTTGTTCGCTTCTCGTATCACCACGCTGGCGACAGCATCTCAGGCAGTTCTTTTTTCTCCTGGTCCATGGCACCTTGACTTGACCCGTAGCCATCGAACGCATTGGGTTGGTCTTGTTGGGAAGAAACACAGGTTCCCTCTGCTTTGGGGAGTACCAGCTAAACCCACTTTTCCTGCAATTAGTTCTTTTTATCCACTTCTGGGAGCTATACCTGCTTCACAACTTCGTTTCTTGTCATTACCTCCAAATTTGATTCAATGGATACATGCTTCATTGAATTTCATTAAGAACCCACTGTTCTCAGTGAATCTCCCCAAGTTTTTACCTGATTTTCCCAGGGAAATCCAGCCCCACGCCTCAGTCGCCTGCTGCCCTGCACGCTTCAGTAAGCCTTCGGACATGCTGCGACGGAACTCCGCCGCTGAGGCCTGGCTTTGATCGAGTTTTTTCACGATTTTTTTTTGGGGAGTCAATGCCGTATCCAATAACGTCTGAGGATGAAATAGGGAGAAACGATGATAAAAAGGAATTATAACCAATCAGAAAGGGAATTTGAAAGAAGCCGACTAGATCCGACTAGATTTTGATGGTTAGTCAATGGAGCGGACAGACGAGATTTTCATGGTCAGGGAGTGCAAGACTGGATGTTGATTGCCAGTTTGCAGAGGAACAACAGAGAAATTGCGATTGGCAGATCTCTGGACTCCACGGAGCGGATTTCGTGTGTTTCAACAACTGGCCTGCTGAGCTTGGAAGGCTCTCTTGGACATGAGTCTCAACTGCTCCTCTCGCTTCACCTCCTCAGCAACTCGGTGGAACCACCCCAAGAAATACCATCTGGTAAACTAACTTAGCTGTTGAAAATGATTATTTATAGTTGATTTACACATAAAAAATGATGATTTTCCATAGCTATGTTAGTTTACCAGAGGGTATTATTTGAGGCATCATCATACCGTTTCTAGTGTTCTGTTGGATGAAAAGAATGTACATGTGTGAAAACAACCCGCCAGATTCATGGCTTATATGCCCATGATCCATCATTCTCCATTATATGATCAAGATGATCCCCTTTTTGTGTTTTTTTGTGGGCTAAATGCCCATCTCAATCACATCTTCACAATCCCAAACTCCAACTTTGCCCAGGAAAAGTTGAGCCCATCGACCTTGACCCTGACCAACTCAGTATGAGCCTCGGCGCCAGGGGTTGGATACTGCAAAATTTATCAAAATTTTGCAGTTGGACATAGAAACATAGAATGAAATAGATATTGTGGGTTCGTTTGAAAACGATTGAAAATGGGTGGATACCCAAAATGGCGATCTTCATGATGATCACCCTGGGACAAAGCCAGATATACTTAGATTATCTTTGGACGACGCCAGATACCAAGCTTTTTTGGGGGGTGGTGAAGGCCCCTGAGGATCAACTCAGCAGTGTGTGCAAGAATTATGACACAATAATTGAAAGGATCACCTGAAGTGGAAAGATCACCTCCAATATCCATTCAACATCAAAGGTCTGGAAAATCACAGCTTTGTGAGTTTTGTTTGTACCTTTACCAATCATCCAATCCATGAAAAGACCTTCCCAGAACCAAAACGCGACCTCGTTCACAGGCGCCAAGCTCCTAAATGGCAGTACCTCCGTTCACTGGCACAAAGGGGATGAGGTGGTTTGCCCACAGGTCCAAGCTGAAGAACCAGTAGGTCCAGATATAAAATCATGGCCAAGTTTGACTTACAAAATGATGGCAATGATTTGTTCAAATTATATCGTTGATCTCCAAAAAGAGCATAGAAATGTCCAGGGGTGAGTGTCTCAGGGCCGCACCTCCATGGCGGGACAAGGTGGGACGGAGATGGCTGATCGAAGTTGGAAGCGAATTTCTCCGGTTGATGGTTGAGCTGAATATGTTGAGCTATGCTGAGCATTGTTGAGCTAACATGTCAATATTGTCCAATCATCTCATGTTTGAATGAAAAATAGGAAAAATAGGAAAAGCTTAAACATACCACAACAACCACCCATCGCAAGCAAAATTTGCATCTTTTAGGCCACGGGTCCCATCGAGCCTGAAGTGCCGTGAGATCGTGTGGCAAGGTTGGTCAAAGTTTGCGTGCCTATGCGTCCATACTCGGCCAGAACACACTTCAAGTCTTAGGAGCTAAGTTGGAACATGTTGGAACATTGCCAATATTGAAAACTTGAGAGCCCAAACCTTGCATCCGCAAAGATTTCGGGGTCTTTGCTGGCCCCCTTGAAGCTTCACCATCGCCGACCACCGCCCCCTTTGAACAAACTGATTCCGCACGGAGAACACCCCACAAAGATCCACAAGGCTACGATTGCCTCAAAGCATCGAGCTTGATCACTTCACGCCACTGCGCCACTGCGAGTTTCAAGTGAGGAATGGCTAGAAGTTCAATGGAAACATATGGAAACTCAATGGGCTTCATGAGATATCGTTAGTTCATCATCTTGTTTTATGGGATCTTTGCACCACGAAATGGCCACCAGCATTGCCACAATCTCATCGTCCTCTTGCGACGACAACACCGTTCCAGTGTGATCGTGTGTTGCCACTGGATCCAGGATGTGAAGACATGGGTCTCCTCACATCTCCGTTGGCACACAAAAACCAGGCCCTTGAGCAGTGGACCCAGAAACGATTATGTGTTGTGGTTGCAGCTTTACTCATAGTCATACATGATAATATCATATCATAATTATCATAGTCATCATCCAATAAGCATATCATAATTATCATAGTCATACATGATCATACCCCTTGCTGAGAAATCCCGACACGAATGCGATTTTCTTGGTGGTTTCAATCTGCCACTGCGCAAATAAAACGTATTTGAACCCACCATATGCATCAATCAGTTGTAATCTCATGCCCGTAGTGTTAGTACCTCCAAGATCCTCCAAGAAGGGACCCAACTATGTACATACATATGTATGTATGTATGTATGTATACACATATGTGTATATATGTATACATATATCATCATATATCCAAATGTTGATTGGGGGTACTTAAAGTTTGTGGGAGTGAGTCACATGAGTCACTTCCTTGGGTCTTTCACGAAGCCCCAGACTTTGGCCGCAGGTTGAGAACATCTTTGCCGCTTGGCAACGCCTTTGGTCATGGAGGAAACGCATTCTGCCGCCGTGCCCAACCATTGGATCCTCGAAGGATACCTCATATAGCTGATGATACCCCATTTCCATCCATTTCCCTCTGAGTGATAAACGAACTTGGCTAATTATGAGACACCACCTAGTTTGGTTGTCATCGTTTCCATCAATCGAAACGTTCAAGCAGTGACCAAAGAACCGCGGTGTCAGCGCGCATGGCGTCTCATTCTCAAATGGTCTGCTCTGCCTTTAGGCCTCACAGCAGGGGATATCGTGGGATATCCAAATTGTGCTGTCTTCATGTAGAGTATCTCCACAGTTACTATACTTGTTATAAATACTATATATATTATATTTTTTTTTTTCACAACTGCACCCAGATGCGTCTCACGCAGCGGCAGGTTCATGGGTCTGTGAATTCTGTAAGAGGCACCGATGTCTATCCATCGTGCCCAATGTGGTGCCCAAAAAGCTGTCCTTTCATCTCTTTACATCGCGTGATGATGTCAGCGGGCAAATTGATGTCACTGCACTCCGTGCTAGTGATTTCTTTGATGAGTGCATCCGCCAGCGCTTGACAGAACGCCGGCGGATACTCTTTCAATGGAGCCGTTCTGAATTGGCCGTCTTGGCCACGAACTACGGAGGCGCCATGGGGAAGATGTGCCGTGATCCTCTGTTTGTGCAGCGTGATCTCAAGATCAGGCATTCCGAGGACAAGCAAAGTCGTGGGCTTCGCTGAGGCTGCGCCAAACAAACCCTGGGCCAGATGGACAAGCCGCAGGTTCGGTAAGGCCAGGATCATGCGCAGGATAGGTAGGCGCCAAATACTCACCATCTCTTCCTGGTCTGGGTCTTTGGGGTGCTCCACGAATCCTGTTCCAGATCTCATCGCCAAGGCAACGATGCAATTGAAGGCAAACCCCAAAAGCAAAGTTCCAATGTTTACCTGCGCCAGCTCCCTCAGTCGCAGAGACGAAACACCCCAAGGTTCTGTTGGGGTGCGGACTACCCTCGGTCCACCAGATGGTCCATCTTTTGAGCCCAGGCTGTGATGCCGTGCTCGGCTCCATGTGTTGCACGGTGGCCCGGCAAAAAAGCCGACCACGTGCCCTTGAGCTATGTGGCCCATCCAGTATGCTCTTGTCTCTTCCCGCGAAATATCCCCATAGACTGCGTCAATAACAATGTCAACAGATGCCACAAAAATCATGAACGTGGGAAAATGTTTGGCCGCAGCATCAATGTACCATTCTATGTCTCCTGGACGCCTGCGCCCTGCATACGCATGCAAAATCACTTTCTGCCTGCTCAGCGTGCGGGGCAACGGCTTGAGACGATTCCAAGGTGCTTCCGTTTGGAAGGCCAAATCAGTACACCATGTTTCCCACTTACTAATGTCTGTGGACATCTGTTCTCCTGCTCTGCAACATGTCTGCTGCAAAAAAGGCCAAGCATCAACTTGGCAGAGCTTCTGAAGGCAGTCTCGCACATCCTGGTAAGTGCATGGCAACACTTCTGCATCTTGTGGAGTGAAATCTTCCAGAAATTGAACCAACGTGCATCGACATGTTGTCCAACTGACTGTGTGTCTGTGAATTTCTGTTCGGAGAACAGACTCCATTTGCTCTGAATCCTGCATGTCCAACAAGGCTAAATACAGGTCTTCCAGCAATCGGATGCAGTGAGGCTCAAACTCTCTCAATCGATTGTGGTTGGATCTGGGTCCTTGCGCCTGCTGGAACGGAATGGCTCCATCCGTACAGGCTGCTAGCTCTTGGTCAGTCTTGGACCCTGTGCCCGGTGCTGGCTGACAGTGCATTCTTTGGCCGATGAGGCATTGTCTGCAATGGGTGGAGTGGCGCAAGTGGGCTAGAACCTTTGCGCGGGTGTGGTATTCCCTCAGGCACGCAGGGCAGTGCGTCTCTGCAAACAGGTGTCGGGCCTGGGCCACATGCCCATGACACTTGAACATGTGTACACTTTCTCCACTTCGAGACATTTGTCGGGATTGGCATTGCATACATCCATAATGCTCAGCCGGCCTCGCAATCACCTCGTTGCCAGGCAAGCTTTCAACCCATTTCTGCTGCAAAAGTGTCATACCTACATCAGAATGCAAACGCAGTGCAACCAGATAATTGGCTCTCTGCGCAATCGCATGCAGAATGCCTCGTTTGATGAGCTTCTTCCAGTACCCACCATGGTGGAGTAAGAGGTCCTTCCATGCTGGATAGTGCATCTGTGGATCCCCAAGATGAGAGGTGTTGCAGATCTGGCTCCATAGCCATTGCATGTCATCTTTTAATAAGGTCATCCACTCGTGATCTTCTCGCAGGACCCCCCATTGCGCACTTTGTCCACAGTTGTGCAGGGTGCCATAATACCTAAGGCGGCATTGTCGCAGCAACTCATCAGGCTTTGGCAGTCCAACTCTCACTAATAAGTCCAGATCTGTGATGTGGCAATCATGAGGCAGCTTGAGAAGTCTTCTGTAAAGTTTCATCACTCCGCCATAAAATTGATCTTTGGTTTTCTGGGCCTTCATGGTCCAAGACTCCAGCCCATACACTAGTTTGCTCAACACTAGCGTCACAAACATGTCTTTCCTCTTGCTCCATTCAATGCAGCGGTTGTGGAAAAGAATCTTGCGGTGGCTGGTAAATGCTTGATGCGCGATGGCCAAGCGGCGGGTGACTTCCGTTTTGTCAATGTCTCGGTGATGAAGAAGGCCTCCAAGATGCAGATATCGGCTGACAACTGATACCTGACTGGTGCCGTGTTCTCCCACGACCGGGATGAAAGAAGCTTGGGCAAAGTACTTCCTCCGGTAAGACCTGGATTCTGCACCCCTAAAGGTGAACATCGTTTCTGTTTTCCCTTTGCCCAAGTTTGGGGCCATGTATAGGCTTTTGCATTTGTCGAGCAATATGCTGAGTGCAACCCCAGCTTTGCGTTCGATTCCTGCATTGGAAGATGCTGCAAGGCATACATTCAAGTCGTCCATCCAGTTTGGCCCTAAAAACTGCTGGGTTTCCAGGGTGACATGTGTGTCGGGATCTAAGTCTGGGACATCGCAGATGGGAATCCTTTCCAAAATGTCATGTTCGGCAAGGACATCCACATATGAGTGTAAAAGCTTAGACCACAAAAAGCCGAACACTACGTCTGCATACGAGTCCCCCGGTCTCGACCCCATAGACGTTTTCACGATATCTGGCTGGTCACCTAAACGAAACCACGTCTCGGCATGGATGGCCTGCAAGAATCGTTGGACTGTCTGAGAGGCACCTGCTTCCGCAATTGCACTGGGTTCAGCCAGCTTTGCATGGAATTCGTGCAAGGCATCATGTTGTAGGCCTAACTTTGCGGCAGTTTCAGCTACCTGTTCGTCGGAGATGTCTCCGCCCAGAGCGAGGGGGCGTACAACCCGATAGAACGCTTCGGTCAGGTCGAGAAAAATGAGGGCCGTTGGTCTGCCTAGACGTGCCTGCCATCTCATGAAAGCTCTTGTAACATGGAGTGGAATCCCTACTGGCATTTTTGGTCTGCCTCCAAGTTGTTGCGCTTGCATGAACCTGGTGTAGAGAGAGTTGTGCTTTTGCCTCAATGCCCTATGCAGGGTTTTGCCCACATGGCTGGATACAAGGAGCGACCTGTGCGTGGAACAATCCCGGACATCCCCTCGGTGTTTCCAGGCGATGGCCAGTCTACCACCCTTGTGCTCTGCCGCTTCTTGTCCGAAGAGCAGGACTTTAAGCATCATAGAGTATGTGAGCCTGGCCATGTCAACAGCTTTGAAACGACAAAGTTCGGGGGGAACTCCATCTTCTCCAATTGCTTTTCCTACTGCAACTCTGCGGTAGGCATTCTCCAGATCCACCAGACTTGGGACTTCCGAGACGTCAATGCTGAAAGGATCAGCATTGCGGAAGCGAGCAAGACTTCGAATCCAATGTTCGCGGTACTGAGCATGTGACATTCTATCCCTTCCTTCCATTGTACAGAAAAACTGGATCCAGCGATCACGTGCTTCCTCTGGTGTTTGACACGGGCTGCCATTTGCATTGTTGACGGCCGGGAGCCCTTTTTTCTTCTGTTTCTTCGGATTGGAGGGACCGATGAAAGGCCGAAGTCGATGTAAAATCTCCCCCGCGGCCGTCTTGTCATTCATGCTTTGGACCTCCTGGACAATCTGGGCTTGTCTGCTTCGCTGCAGAGTGCGCTTCAATGCTTTGGTCAAACTGTAGTATCGGCACGTGAGATGAACCAGTGCACAACTAACAGTATCTACATGACGCTCGTGCTGCCGTATCTGTTCAGGCTGTGGCAGGTACTGTGCATCTTTCTGAGTGCAAGTGGATGACCATGCCCACAAAATCAGACGCAGGCAATCTAAGCTGTGATGCTTTCTTGCAACATGTAGGCGCTTCCGCAGATGCAACTTTGCTGATCTGAGTGCCCACACTTCATCTGATAGGAACGGCTTCTTCGGTCCTTGTCTGGGCTTTGGACATACGTAATGCAACGTATCAAGGATCTGCTGGTTGAAACCTTGAACCTGCTTTTCTATGTCATCTTGCCATGTCCCTACAGTGATCTCCTCAAGAACAATCTGATTCCTGCGGTGCGGGATGGCGCTTCGGTCATGCGATGGAATATGACTATGAGGCTCATGCTGCAGGTGATGTCTTCCCTGCCATGCGAGCTGAATCGCAGCTGCACAATGATCTTCTGTTCCATTACCCGGATCAAGGTCCTGTAAAACTCTTGACATCGTACAGTTTTGCAGTTCATTGTGGGGAATGGCTACATAGTCGATGCGGTGTACCGATTGTCCATCTATGGCAGTCCACGTTGTCTGAGTACCTTCATGGAGGTCCGTTGTACAAGGCAAGCACAGCTCATTGGTTTGCAGAAATTCTCTGAGGAATTCTGTGTTCACCGATGTGACATCATCTCCTCCATGAATGTATGGCATGTGTCTTGGGCCTGTTTTTGCATTTGCATCCATCATTACATAAATCGGCAGTTTGCCTCGATACTGATGAAGAATTCCTTGTGTCTCACTCCACCAGTTCCGGCGCTCATGTAATGGCCGTCCACTTTGTGGCGCATGGAGAACCAAAAACAGGCAATCAATGCACGGATGAGCAAGGCGTGCAATTAGACGGCGGGGGTCTGCATGGATCACTTGCACCTGTCGAGCTTGTATTTTCTGCTCATGGCCTCTGGTCGTGCCAATCGGCTGATGAGTGTTGATCCATAGCTCGACTCCGTGCTGACCTTTCGCGGCACCGCTGGATAGCCGGAGGATTTGATCTACCTGCGTCAGGCCAGCTGGACTTCTTGCTTCCTGCAATCCCAGGACGTTCAAATGGAGACTTCGCATTTGCGCTCTGATGTATCCCAATTTTCCTCCATAGCCCTCCGGCCCAATGAAAAGGGAGCCAACATTCAGTGTCGCAATGCTGATGGCAATGGCGTCTGTCCCTGTCCTAGGCCTTGCCTGGCTAATGCAAATTGGGGCCGCCTGTTGTGGTGGAAGACTTGGTGGAGTGATGTCGAATCCAGCTCCTGTGAACTTCGGAAGGCCTGATCTACTGTCAAAAACCATCCATAGATACGGGAGCAATGGCAGAAAGACTCTCAGATCAACGTCCTGTCTCTTGAGGCGATGTCCCTTGATGGACTCAGTCTTTGCAAGGTAATCTGCCATTTCGTTCCACGGGTCCCCCGTGTGTCCCCTCACATGACGCACTTGAAGACATTCTTTCGGCAAAGTGGCCTGTAACGCTTGGAACACACTTCTGAGATACTGATATGTCACATGTTGGTCCTGACATCCAGCAGTTCCCATGGCCTGATCGGTAGTGGTCACCGAATCTGACAGGAATATGGTAGGCACCCTGCAGTTGATGGAAAGCCTCCAGACACCTGCCCAGAAAAGGGCTTCGCGTTCTGCATACTCGGAGCCTATCTGGTCTGTCCCCAGGTAGTGCGACAGGTGATCTTCATAAGTTACTTGTTGCGCATGCCACCCAATGAAGACAATCTCCGAGTGGCCTGCATCATCACCATAGCACTCTCCTAAGACAACGTAAGACCATGCGTCTGGCACATCATGTTCTTGAACCCACAAGGGCGGTTTTCTTCTGTTGGCAGTTTTGGAACTTCCATCTGTGTAGATAATCAAGCGATCAAATCTGGACCAATCTACATCTGGGTCGACCACAGGGGTCTCTTTGGGAATGCTCTCCCGGACTATCTCAGGCAAATCCAAATGATCATGCCATGGGCAAAGAACCTGTTGGCCGGATGCAAAGAAGTCACTGAGACATTTGGCAGAGTGCCCAAGTGTCATGTGATATATCGGATTTTGCACATCATTTGTGGGCTCTGCATAGATTTTGCCAGGAGGGAGCTTCGGCATGGGTTCAGGCCATGGTGTCTTGACTCGAGGAACAGCAGCGCTTTGTTCAAGCATGGGTTGATTATTATGGTATTGAACCAAAACAAGTCCCTGCCTGATCTGTCTCTCCTGCATGACCACCGCCCTGCAATATCCTAAGGAGTGTAGGAAAGTCATGTGGTGATGCTCAGTGAGCCCTGAACGTGCGCTGTGCAGAATGATATCGGATTTGCTTTCAAATTGCCAGGGATAATAAACCACCGTGGTCAGGCCTTCCGGGGTTTTCCAGGAGATTGGGACACAAAAAGCAAAACCTGTGCCTTCCAGCAAATAAACGTGTCTAGGACAATTCATCGCCGCAAGCATGTTTTCGATTTCCGCTGCCTCAGTGGGTTCTGCACAAAGAAGATGGTCTGGCAGACATGGATGCTCGGCTCCGTCAATGAGACCTATGGGGACATGTTGCACTGCGTCTTGCTCTGCTAAACATTTGTCCAGGTTGATGATGATCGGCGAGCGAGCTGAATCTGCTTGGAAATCTGTCCAAGCTTTTTCAATGCGCATGTTCACTCTACGGATCTGCAACACGATACTGTAACCTGACCTGCCTGGCAAGGGCATGCTTGGCTGCAAGTTAATGCGATCATACCATGCACTACATTGAAGCGGATGCATCGGATAAAGGCATGCCAGATCATAATTGCACACCATCAACACATGTTCCACATAGATCTGAGCAAGGGTTGTGATAGCATAACGGACTGGTGCCGGATGGACATCAAAGATTGACACCAGAGATGTGGCCCAGTGCGGATTTGGCTCTTGGACGACAATCACATGTGCCACTATTGAGTCTTCAAGCTGCGGTGGCTGTGGCGCAACAACATGCAACTCAATGCGTGCCAAGAGGTCAACCTGATCATTCCATGCCCATTTGACTCGTGCTTCCCATTCCTCGAATTGTTCGTAAATCACCACAGTGCGGCTTTGAAAGCAATGAGGGGCTGCTGCACGGTGATCAACGAACCATGTGACAATTCTTGCGGCTGGGCTTTCTTCTTCCCAAGCAAATGCATTGAAGGACACATGAGGAAACAATTCCTGAACAAACGCCGACTGAGTCTGTAAATTGCGATCAGGGAGCCTAAACTCTTGTGCTGATGCGCTGAATACAAAACGGCGGCATTCTGGCGGCTTCTGGGTACGTGCCACATCAGGTAGGTGTATTCCCTTTTCACTAGGCATTGATGACTTGCAGTCAAGTTGAAGCATTACCAAGTCCTCAAAATGTTCGTCGGGTTCATTGGGTGCGACTGGCATTTGGGCGTTCGGCGATGCTATTCTGATTCGGATGCTGTGGCCCGATGACACTTCTGTGGCTTGGACAGCATTGATCGGAATCGTTCCCATGTGCAAAGTACACGACCTACCTTCACAGAATGGTTCAATTTCCATGGCATCGATAATATCTTGTTTCCTTACAATGCTTGGGAGTGAAAAAGCACCCTGTATGATGGCATCTCTTCGGTCTCCTTCCAGAAGTGCAGTGAGAACAACAGCCGCCCGAGCATTCGTGGGCAATTGCTCAATCACAACATGACAGGCATATTGGTCTCGTCTGGCCTGTGGTGGACGTGGTCTGACAACATGTATTGTGAAGGGCAATCTGCGCTCCAAAAGGTCACGCCACAGTTGTCTAAAATCATCAATCCATGTTACTGACTGCCGTTCCAGTCTCAACGGCCTGGGCCTGCGACAGGTCGGATACCTTTCATGATGTATGAACCATGTCTGCACATACATGAGAAGTTCATCATCAAAAGCTTCTGCCTGCGCCGAGTCAGCAAAGATTTGACCTAGATCCATGAGCCACTCAATGCTTCCATCATGGGGCGGATACAATCTGCGACGATACGCAGATGGTGCATACATTGTTGGCACATCAATGTCATACGAACCCAGGTCTGCTCCCTTGGTCTCCACATGTGGAGGGTTGTCTCTCTGTCGATCTTGCACATCGTTGGCTGCTTAATGATATGTATTATGCAATACTTCAGCGGCAATGCGGCCGGCCTCAGGAAAATCAAACAAGTCAGCGACATCTTGGAAGACCCGTAACGTGTGTCCAATTTCCCACGAAGCCTCAGGTGGAGGTGGGATCACAATACGGAAATACATGCCATGCAACATTCGTTTTGGACCATTGTCATGGATAGGCCAAATAACTCGATTGCAATGCACTAGGCAAGTTTGATCCCTCCATTCACAATATGCAGACACTCGGGCAATTTGCAGCAACTGACTTCTCAGCAATGTGGGAACAACTTTATAAACCTGTCGCATGATTCTGGGTGCTTGAACAGCCATGTGACCCGACGCTGATGCATGGAGTTCTATGTCAATCACAACCAGCTTTTCCGTTGAGCCAGGCATTATGTCCCCTACATGCTGAAGAATGATGGATTCCTCTTGCTCAGTTTGGTCATCAGGAGCAACCATCAAATAGTGAAAGCATGAGAATTGCTGGGAAGGGATTCCTACTGTCCGTGCTGCATCAATAATGACATGTTCAGTAAAGTCCCAACGTAGGCGTCCAAAAGTCTGTGGATAGCCTAAGCGAAATATGTGAACCCCTTGTCTGGCAGCTTCTGTCGCATCACTATCAGAGTTAGAAGGGGGTTCATTTGGGTCAGAGGGATCTTGCATGTTCTGATCATCATCCTGATGGTTGGCAGGCTTGTCATCATTCTGACCATCCCCCTGACATGGGCGATCCTGTGTCGATGAGCTGCTGGCAGCCGGCGATGATACAGCGATTGTGAAGGAATCTCCATCTTGCACATCATGGGTTGGTGCCATTGTGAAAGGAATTGTGATACCCGCATGCCTGATTGTGCAAACGTCTCTGTTGCATTCATGGACAATCTCAGCTCCTTGGACAATCTGTACACCGCTGGTGGTATATGGGAGCGATGCCGCAAGTGAAAATCTGGCCCTTGATGCACGATCATTTTTTTGGAGAACTGTGATCAGTCCGGAGTTTCTGGGAGCCTCAAGTCCTTGTGAAATGATGATGTCAAAAATGATATCCCTTGTCATTCCACTTCGTGGTGGGTTCGGATGCACAATGCTGAAAAATGGTATCCTCATTTGGATCATTTTTGTCTCTCCATCCAGCTAAGATGTCATTGAACCAATGGCGCCAATGCCCTTGAAGTTCAAGCGTGCGATGATGCCAGCATCTAGGTTCATGGATGTGGTGAATATGCCATGAACGCACAAAAACACTTTCTTCAAGCCTGGGTCCAATAATCAAGCCTTCACGGAGAAAAGCATCAAACAGCAATTGTACAGAATCAGGTGCCTCATGAAGGAAAAACCCTGTATCATCATTTGGCTGTTCTTGAGCATTGTTTTCATTGCGGTCATTGTGGTCATCATTGTCATTGTGACCGTACCATCTAGAAGGAACGTTGTAGAATTCATCGCTTCGATGACATTTCCACAATCTTGGTTGTTGTGTTGTTTCATTCTCGGCTGGCAGTGAAGTCCGGATCGACACGGCCCCAATGGACAGCGGTTCCTGGTCTTCAAGCCTGAAACGTTCGTACTTGAAAGAGTCAGAGTCCAAAATGTTTTCAATAGACTTCAATGGTGTTCTCTGCAAACCATGGAAATCTTGAGTCTGTAAAGATTTGGAATTGGTCACTTGTGTGGCTGCTTTCTCAATGCAATCGGAAAACGCACTGGGTTCTGAACTATGCAAACTCCAAGGTTTTTCTGTCCAATTATGCAATCGGGATTCAGCAACAACCAAAGTGGCACTGATTGAAGGTGTTTCCAGCGTGAACCGGATATCAACATCTGAAGAAAAACACACATGTCTGCTTTTCCCGCATGCAGAAAGCTGTCTTTCTTGATGGTCACTAACGTTGGACGGCGGCGTGCCTAGCTTCCATGCTAGTTCATATGCCGATTCAATTGCATACCATTTGGTGGTAAACCAAGGTTCATCACAAGCACTGTGGGTCCAATTGAGAACACATGGATGCCCTAGACAAGGGTACACTTCAGTCACGACTTGTCGGGCGGTGGAAAATGCGAATCTTGGTTCTCCTTGGGCTCCCGTTTCGGGAATGCTTGCATGGCTGGTGCTGAGGGTGATGGCATTCCCCCACCAGATAATGGCGCTGATTGCACAAATCCTTCTTCTACACGCTGCCGTTTGTTGGAGCTGTTTGCCTC